>Ga0316204_10000406_pt1 | contig 164935 bp, 133 predicted proteins | sample 6monrhotite_MG_2_FD_205661 | JGI IMG/M metagenome (GOLD analysis project Ga0316204, IMG submission 205661) | Microbial mat bacterial communities from mineral coupon in-situ incubated in ocean water Damariscotta River, Maine, United States -... | ecosystem: Environmental > Aquatic > Marine >... | reverse complement strand
CAGGGAGCCAATCACACGATCGTCAACTCAGTCGCTCAGGCGCCGACACTGGTCGGGATCGGACGCGATGTGTACGCTCGTCGCGTGGCGATGTCGGGTGTCGATCTTCGCTTGTTTGAGGACTAGTTGAGCACGATCGTCATCGGGTTGGCGAACGAGAACCCGATGGCGAGATTGGCCGGGTTCTCGGTCACACCCTGCAGCGTCAGGATCAAGCCCGGCGGCAAGAACGCCGGCACCGGCACGGACACCGATTGGGTGCCCGTCGCATCCAACGTGTAGGTCGGATCGATCAAGCCGTTGAACAAGAACAGCAGGTTCGGCTGCAGACCGAGCACACCTGCCGGCCCAGGGGTTCCCGGTTCCATCGCAAAGCCCATCGGCAGCATCCATGCCTGACCGGGATGGCCATGCATCTCGATCGTCAACATCGAGCCGAGCGCCACCGGCAACGCGGGCGCACCACCAAAGCCAGGCGAACCGCCGAAGCCGTTGCATTTGAGCGACGCGCCGAGCGACTCTTCCTGCACCGGCAACGGCGGGCTGTCGAAGAAGAACAGGACGTCGGCCAGTTCATCGATGCCGATCACTTCCATGTCCTCGTCGCCGTTGAGGTCGGCGAAGATCGCGCACGAGCCAGCGCCGATCGCATTCATCACGGTCTGTGGCCCATACAAGCCACTGCCGTTGTTGCGGAAGACGGAGAACGTGCCGGTCGAGTAGCTCGACGACATGATGTCGAGGTCGCCATCACCGTCGATGTCGCCCAGGTCGATCGCCAGCGAGAACGAGTTGCACGGGTAGTTGACCCGCGAGATGAAGCCACCGGCGCCGTTGCCGCGCATGACCGAGATCTGGCTGGTGTTGGAGCAGCACGCAACGACGTCGACGTTGCCGTCGCGATCGACGTCACCGGAAGCCATCATCCACGGCCGCCCGCCAGCGGCAATCGTCGCCGACACCGTGAAGTTGCCGGCACCGTCGTTGAGCAGGATCGCGACGTTCTGGCTGCTGTAACCGCCAACGAACAAGTCGGTGATGCCGTCTCCGTTGGCATCGGCCGCGACGATCGACGTCTCGTTGGACACACCCGCCTGGAAGCCCACCGATGGTTGAAACGTGCCGTTGCCGTTGTTCTTGATCAGCGAGCAGTTACCCGTCACGCGGTTGGCGGTGACGATATCGACGTCCCCATCGCTATCGCAATCAAGCACCGTGAGGCCACGTGGACCGCTACTGACGGGAATGATCGTCGGCGCCAGCAGGTCGCCGGTGCCGTCGTTGAGGAACACCGCAACCGTGTTGCCGGTGATGTTGCAGACGGCGAAGTCCGTCCAGCCATCGCCATTGAAGTCCGCACCTTCGTTGGCACTCGGCTTCGAGTTGTTCGGCAACCCATGCACGGTGAAGGTCGAGAAGTTGCCCGCGCCGTCGTTCATGAAGCGGCGCACGTCGTGCACGTCTTCGTTGGGGATCAGCAGATCCGGGTAACCGTCGTTGTTGAGGTCGCCGGCGTAAGCACCGTACGAACGAATCAAACCTTCGCCCGGCAACCGGATGTTGAGCGTCGACTGCAACGTCAACGACTGCGCCGCCGGTGCCGCCGCAATCCAGAACGGCGTGGAGTGGGAATCGGCAAGCGGTGTGCCCGACACACTCTCCAGTTCTGGCGTCAGCGTCGCGGTCACCTGCTCCCCCGCCGAGAACGGCAAGGTCGGTTTGAACCGAATCACGGTGTTGCCACTCTCGAGTGTACGCGTGCCCGTCATGACGCCACTCCATCGCCCCCACACAGAGACGGACGTTGCAGTCACGGTCGCCGGATCGATCGGCCCATTCAACGTCCACGTGATATCGCCCAACGCGGAAGCAAAGGTAGCCTCGGCAGCGGGAGTCACCTGCGTGACCTGGAACTGCGCCTGCAGCGTGGCACATGCGAGCACACTGGTGGCGAACAGGAGACGGGAGAAGCGAGAGATCATGGGCGGTGCCTTGGGGGCCGGCAGCAGACGGGGCAGAGCCACACCATAGCCGAGGACCGGGCCGACGTGTGGTCGCGGTACCTACTTGCCACTCATGATGCGCCGTAAACGCGCGCGCACCGACGCCGCCGGGTCATCCTGGGCCGCCTCCATTCGTGCACGCGCCAGTGGCATGCACTCGTCGTGCCGCAACGCCAGGCGATACAAGCTGTCCATTGCCCACGCCCGCAGGAACGGCATCTTGTTGCCACAGCAACCCTCGAGGAACTGGGCAAACGCAGCCGCCTGATCTTGCTGGATCTCGATCAGCGGCACACAGCGCGTGATGTGCATCTGCGCCCACTTGTTGGTCACGTCCGGCAGCAACGCAGCTTGCTCCGCGATGAGCTTCTTCGTCAAGGAAGCGCCGTTCTTGAGCCAGTGATACATCAGCCACGTTGCGCCGAGCGCCGACTGCCAACGTTCACTCGTCGACAAACGAATGCACTGACGCATGACGGCGGCCTTCGGTTCATACGCGTGAAACAACTCCTGCAGCGTCTCGACGTGCTTGCCGTCGTAGTCCGCGAGTTCTTGCGCAATCGTCGCCATCGGTGCCCGCCGCTACTTCACGACCTTCGTGCGGGCCGCGACCAGATGGAACGGAATCGCGTCGTCGCCCCGCAGGCCGAGTGCCCGATTGATCGCCCACAGATGATGATCGACGCCGATCTCGGACTTGGGCACGAAGCCGGGAACCGAGATCACTTGCACCAACGCACCACCGAGACCGCGATGCATCGTGCCACGCGGCAGGTAGACGAGATCGCCGACGTGCAGATCACGCGACTGCAACAGCGTGTCCTTGTCGGCGAGTGCCACATCGCGCGCTTCGATCGCCGCGACGTTGCTCGACGTCAACAACCGCGCTCCTGGCGGCGCCTGCTGCACGAGATAGAACTCGTCGAAGCCACCTTCGATGGGATGGTAGTGCGAGAACGAGTTCTTGATGCGCACCCGATGCGCGTTGAGTTGGTGCAGGATGTAAGGTCCGACCTCGGGCTTCCACGTCAGCAGGATGCGGCGATAGGCGTCGCCCTCCGTCGCGCAACCACCGGGGGTATCGGTGATGCGGGGATCCCAATCGGGGCGGATGATGTCCGGCAGTTCTTCGGGCAATGGCGCTGGCAAGGCAAACGCCAACAGATCCAGTTCGCCATCGCCAGTGTGCTGCCAAGGTTGCCCCGCGCGCACGAGCAGGATGTCGCCGACACCGGGCTTGTCGGTGCGACCAGCGGGTCCTTGCACAAACACCACCCGATCCTGATCGGCCGCGGCAAGGGCACGCACACCTTGATGCCAGGCGAGATCGTAGCCCGGATTGTTTGCAGCAAACGTGTCACGAAGATCCGCCAACGACTGCACCGCCGCCGCGTCACCTCCAGACAACGACGCGTGCACAATGCGGTCCGAACGCTGCGGGCCGACGCTGCACGCGGCCAGCAAAGCAGACAAGCAGGCGAGGATTACGAAGCGCATAACGGTTGGCAGGGGCACGGTTGGCGATACCCTAACGGAACTCCAAGGCCCCAAACCTTACGACCTGTCGCAACCATGCCAATCCTGACGCGTCGCCACTTCTTGCAGGGCACCGGCACGACCGCCCTTTCTCTCGGCCTCGCCCCCATGGCGGTGCCGCTCTGGCAGCCGAACAACGAGGTGCGCATCGCGTGCGTCGGCGTTCGCAGTCGCGGCGGCAACCACGTCCAGGGCTTCAGCCGCATCAAAGGTGTGCGCGTCGTCGCGATCGTCGACGTCGACCAAGGCGTGCTCGACCGCTTCAAGAAGGCGTTCGCCGAAGGCAAGTACGGCGAGAAGACTGACGTCGACACCTACACCGATCTACGTCGCGTGCTCGACCGCGACGACATCGATGCGATCAGCGTCGCGACGCCCAACCACTGGCACGCACTGCAAGCCATCTGGGCGTGTCAGGCCGGCAAGGACGTCTACCTCGAAAAGCCCGTCTCGCACAACGTGTGGGAAGGCGGCCAGATCGTCAAAGCCGCGCGCAAGTACAAGCGCATCGTGCAGACCGGCACGCAGTCGCGTTCGAGCCACGGCATCAAGCAGGGCATCGAATACATCCAGGCCGGCAAGCTCGGCGAAATCGAGCTGGCGCGTGGCCTCTGCTACAAGCCGCGCCAAAGCATCGGCAAGGTCAAGGGCCCGCAGAAGGTCTCCGACAAGATCGACTACAACATGTGGCTCGGCCCGGCACCGCAGACCAAGCTGATGCGCAAGCAGCTGCACTACGACTGGCACTGGGTCTTCGACACCGGCAACGGCGACGTCGGCAACCAGGGCATCCACCAGATGGACATCGCTCGGTGGGCGCTCGGCCAGAATCACTTGCCGCAACACACGCTGAGCATCGGCGGCCGCGTTGGCTACGACGACGACGGCAACACGCCCAACACGCAGATCGTCTTCCATGAGTTCGAACAGGGCCCGCCGCTCTTGTTCGAAGTGCGCGGCCTGCCCCGCGACCTCGAGGCGCAGAAGAAGGGTTGGCGCAAGAGCATGGACAACTACCAGGGCGCGCGCATCGGCGTGATCGTGCACTGCCGCGACGGCTACTTGCGCATCCCCGACTACCACCGCGCCATCGTGATCGGCAAGGACGGCAAGGAGATCACGCGCTTCGAAGGCAGCACCAACCACTACGAGAACTTCCTCACTGCGATGCGGAGTCGCAACAGTGAGGATCTGCACGCCGACATCCGCGAAGGCCACCTGTCGAGCGCGATGTGCCACATGGGCAACGTCTCGCACCTGCTCGGCAAGACACACTCCAAGGCTGAGCTCGATGCGATGGCTGGCAAGAACGCGTTCACGGCCGAAGCGTGGCAGCGCATGCACGGCCACCTCGTCAAGAACGGTGTCGACGTCGACACCGTTGCCGGCGGCGTTCGCATGGGCCCGCGCCTGACGATGGATCCCAAGACCGAACGATTCGCCGACGATGCGAGCAATGCTTTGCTGGCGCGCAACTACCGCGAAGGCTTCGTCGTGCCGAAGGAAGTCTAGGTGCGCACCATCTCGATCATCGTTGCAGCCAGCTTGCTGGCCGCGTGCGAGGCGCCGGAGCTCGCCCCGCAGGGCGAGTCTTTCGGGGCCGCAACCGTGTGGCCGGTCGTCTACGAGCAGAACTTCGAGGCGGCAGGTTCGCTCAGCGACTTCGCGTTCACCGACGCCAACGCCTGGCAATGGCACCAGAGCGGCGAAGAGCACGGCATGAAGCTCCTCGGCGGCAGCAAGTACAAGCCGCCGAAGCGTTCGCCGACCAGCATCGCGCTGCTCAAAGGTCTCGAGTTTGCCGACTTCGACCTCGACGTCGACTTGAAGCAGACCGGCCGCAACTACGGCCACCGCGACCTGTGCCTGTTCTTCGGCTTCCAGTCGAATGCGCAGTATTACTACACGCACATGGCGACCTCGCCGGACCAGAACGCGCACAACATCTTCCGCGTCGACAACGCCCCGCGCACCAACATCGCGCCGGTGGCCAAGAACGGCATCGACTGGGGCAAGGATGTCTGGCACCACATCCACTTGGAACGCCGCATCAAGGATGGTTCGGTCCGCATCTACTGGGATGATCAGACCGAGCCGATTCTGGCCGCGACCGACAAGACGTTCGACTGGGGTCGCATCGGCTTTGGTTCGTTCGATGACTCGGGCATCGTCGCCAACGTCGTCGTGCGCGCGCCGGCAACGCGGAGTTCGGGCAAAGCCGACAACCCGTTTGCGCGTTAGCCTTCGCGCAGCTTCAGCTGGCAGAGCGCATCAAACCGCCGCAGCTTGAAGACGACCTCGTAGTCGTAGCGGGCGAGCAGCGCATCGCGCTCCGCCTCGTAGCCGGCCCACATCGCATCGTGGCATAAGAAGTAGACCGAGCGCCCGCTCTGCAATGCTCGCGTCACTTGCTCCGGATCCGTTTCGATGCTTGGATGCCAAGCGAACGTCGTTCCTCGCCGCGCTTGCCGATCATCCACGTCTCGAAACTGCGCTTCACACGTAGTGGCACGTATTCACGATTGGTGCCGTGAACCAACCCGCGGACCACAAGCATCTCGGGCAGCGCGCCGATCACGATCGCGTCATCGGGCAGCGCCGCATTCGCTTGGTCGAAGACGGTCTTCAACATGGGACGCTGAGCCAGTTGGGTCCAAGGGTGGCAGCAAAGGGCCACGGTGAGACCGGCTACTGCAAGCACCGCTCCTGGCCACTGCGCACGTTCTTGCGGCAACATCAACGCCACCATCGTCACGCCCAGCACAACCACTGCCGCGTGTGCAAACAGCGAGAACCGCGCCTCCGGGAATGGATACAGCAAGAAGAAGACCTGGGTCGGCAGCAGTGCGACCAACAGGAACGCCAGCAACGGCGACAAGCTCCGTAACCGTTTGCGCGCGAAGACCAGCAGCACACCACCCGCAACGACCGGCAACAACAACAGCGAGTTGAGCGCGGCATTGGCCACAGGCACCGGATGGATGTGCAGCCTTGGTCCGAACGGTCGCATCATCGCCTCGCCCGCCACCCCCAGGTTGCCGAACCCCAGCGTGTAGTCGATCGGCGCCAGCCAGTAGTGGCAGCCGGTATGCATCGGCCCGCCGAAGACGACCCAGTTGTAGATCAGCAACGTCGCGACGGCCGCGCCCAGAGTGCCCGAGAACAGCAACAGGTGGCGATAGCTGGTGCGCCGCAGCAAATCACGCAGCAACAACAGCGCAAAGGGACCGCACAACGCGAGGCACGTCAGCCTCATGGAGGTCGCAATCCCAACGCAGAGCGCGCCAATCACGAAGTTCCGTGACGATGGCTTGCGCCAACACGCGACGAAGGCCACGCAGGCACCGAATGAAGCCGCAAGAATCGGCACATCCGACATCAGCGTCTGCACCGTCTCGTCAAACGCATGCATGTGCCTGATCAGCGGCGCCGACACAAACGCGGCGGCGATGCCGTTCGCCCCTGACACCAGAGTCGTGCACAGGAGCCACAGCAACCAGAACATCGCAACGCCAGCCAGCTGCACGACGGGAAATGCTCGCTCGGGTGCGCCGTCCGTCAAGCTGTAGATGGGCGCCAACCACAGCGTCGAGAAGCCGGGCAGATAGCGAGTTGGATGGCGCTCGCCGTGCACGGTCACCGTCAACCCCTCCCCGCTCGCCAGGTTCTCGGCAGCGATCGAGTATTCGGCTGCATCCGAGATCACGACGCCAACGGCATCGATCGGCTTGTAGACGAGGGCGACGCTGAAGAGCAGGTAGACCGCGAATGCAACTTTGCGCCAGACCGATGTCACCGCGCCGACTCTAGCGAGCGACGTCAGCGCTTCCTACTACCCGTCGATCCAATCCGCGTAGAGCGACTCGAGCTCCGCGTCATCCTGCAGCTCCCGATGCAAGACAATGCGATAACGCAGCGACAGCGACTCGCCCTTCTTCAGCACGAGGTCACCGGTGCCCTTCGGCTTCTTCTCGAAGTCGTGCACACCGAACGGATTCGCAGCCAACAAACCGTAGTTGCGGGCATGCCACCACGTCGGATGGCGCGGGTTCTTGGGATGGTCGAACATCGCGATGCCGACTTCGACACCATCGATGACCCCGTGATCCGCGATCCAGCGAGCGCGCTTGCCCCAGACACTCTTGCCGTGTTGGCCTTCACTGTTGCGCAGATCGCCGGCCGCGACCTTGCCGTCGACCCGCAACGCCGGATGCACGCGCATCGCAAACGTGCCTTCTTTGGTGTCGCCGAACACCACGTCCTGCTCCTTTGCTTCGAACGTCACGAAGACATCGATCATGCGAAGGTCGCCATAGTCGTGGAATCGCATCTGCCGCGACTCGTAGACGACGAGCGTGCCGTCATCGACGAGCCACTTGTAGCCGCACTGGATCGTGCCGTGCGGATCATGGCCAAACGACGCAAACGTCGTATCGAGCTGCATGCGTTCGCGATGGCCTTTGCCGTGCCAGAAGTCGAACCCGTTGACGTTGCCGTGTGCCAACCACAGCGACTGGTGATGCGGGTGGTCGGACTGTTCGCCATCGCGCTCGCCCATCGGATGATTCCGCGTGACCGCGACCGATCCCGGCGCGTAGACCGGCCAGATGTAGGGCCTGGGCTCGGCGCCGGTGTGCACGGTCGCAAACGGCTCCCCGTTGCCGAACACGTGGATCACGTCGCCATCCCAGGACATTGTGATCGGCGAACTGGCACAGCTCGGCAAAAGGCAGACGAGAAACCACAGGGCGGCGAGAGGCGAAGTCTGGCGAACGCGCATACGGGCAGTCTGCCGCACCAGCAAGTGTCAGCAAGTGCATCGCCAACAATCGCAGTGATGTATCAGAACCGGTACCGACGCATGCGGGTAAGTCGGGCGGGGGTTGCTAGTATTCGTCGGCACTCATTAGCTGGACCCACCCATGTCGCACCCACCCGATCACGGCGTATCACGCCGCTCGTTCCTCAAGGGATCTGCCGTCGCCGGCATCGCATCGACTGGCATCACTGCCGCCACCAAGGCTGCTGCCGGCCCACCGGTCCCCGACTCGTTCGGCCCCGGTGAGCACGAGATCAGTTTGCTGGTCAACGGTGCCAAGAAGCAGGTCAAGGTCGAGACGCGCACGACCCTGCTCGACGCGCTTCGCGACCACATGGACCTGACCGGCGCCAAGAAGATCTGTGACCGCGGTGCTTGCGGTGGCTGCACGGTGCTCGTCGATGGCGAGCCGTCCAACAGCTGCCTGATGCTCGCGATGGATGCCGTCGGTAGCGAAGTGCGCACCGTCGAGAGTCTCGCCAACGGCGATGACGCGCATCCGCTCGTCAAGAACTTCGTCAAGTGCGATGCCCTGCAATGTGGCTTCTGCACACCTGGCATGGTGATGAGTTCGATCGCGTGCCTCGAGAAGCGCGGCAAGCCAACGCCCGACCAGATGCGGCAAGACCTGTCCGGCAACCTGTGCCGTTGCGGCACCTACGGACGCGTCATGGAAGCCATCACGAAAACCGCCAACGGGGAGAACAAGTGATGAGCGCCAACGACAACAACCAGCCGCGCGCGACCGAGATCACCGTCGGCTACAAGGCGCTGAGTCCGAGCCAGAAGGACCGCCTCAAGAAGATCCAGGTCAACCCAGAAGAAGGCGACGCGCCGCCGTGGGATGCCCTCACCAACTACAAGACCGTTGGCACCGACGTCGATCGCATCGACGGCATGCAGAAGGCCACCGGTCGGGCGAAGTACGCCTACGACATCAACTTCCCGGACCTGCAGCAGGCGATGCTCATGCGAGCACCGATTGCCAAGGGTGTGCTCAAGGGCCTCAACATCGATGAAGCCAAGGCGATGCCGGGCATCACCGCGGTCGTCGCGCTCAAGGAAGTCGGCCACAAGATCCGCTACGTCGGTGACGTTCTCGCCGCGGTTTCCGGCAAGAACCTCGACCTCGTGCGCGACGCGATCGAGAAAATCCGCGCCGAATACGACACGCAGGAGCACAACGTCGATTACCTGATGGACGAGCAGGCCCCCCTGCTCGACGCCAAGGGCAACGTCGACGAAGACTGGGACGAACACCCCAAGGTCGATGCGGCCCTGACCAGCTCGGCGCACACGCACACCGGCACCTACCGCACCGAAGTGCAAACCCACAGTTCCCTCGAAACGCACGGCAACGTGTGCAAGTGGGATGGCAAGAACCTCGAGGTGTGGGCTTCGACGCAGGCGACGTTTGGCGTGCGCGGCGAACTCGCCCGCGCGCTCGGCGCACGCGACATCGAAGTCGAAGCCGTGGATGTGCACGCCGAATACGTCGGCGGTGGCTTCGGTTCGAAGTTCTCGGCAGGCATCGAAGGCCTCGCCTGCGCGATGCTTGCGCACGAAGCAAAGATGCCGGTCAAGCTGATGCTCGACCGCTTCGAAGAGCACACGAGCGCCGGCAACCGCCCGTCGTCCCTGATGCAGGTGCGCGGCGGCGTCGACAAGAACGGCAAGATCACGGCCTGGGATTGGCGCAGCTTCGGCGGCTGTGGCTACAACGGCCGCGGCGGTTCGGTGCGCTACCCGAACTACTACATGAGTGGCGCGGCCACGCGCCGCAAGCACAAGGACATCGCCTGCGACACCGACCCGGCGCGTTCGATGCGCGCCCCCGGATACCCGCAAGGTTGGTTTGGCGCCGAGATGTTCATCGACGAACTCGCCAAGAAGGCGGGCATCGACCCGCTCGAGTTCCGCCTGCGCAACGACGTCGAAGCCATGCGCCTCGACCAGTGGCAGTTCGCGGCCGAACAGTTCGGCTGGCAGAAGGCCCGCGAGAAGAAGAACGAACGCGGTGCGCGCTACGTCACCGGCGTCGGCTGTGCCAGTGCCCGCTGGGGCCAGCTCGGTCGCCACGGTGGCCGTCGCATGCGCTACGGCATCACGTGCCGCATCCACCAGAACGGCACCGTCGAAGCGCGCAGTGGCGCGCAGGACATCGGCACGGGCCTCAAGACCGTGATCCAGATGTTGACGGCCGAAGAACTCGGCGTGCCCGCCGACCGCGTGCGCGGAGTCAGCGGCCACACGTCCGACCCGGTTGGTCCAGGTTCGGGTGGCAGCACGACGACGCCGTCGATCGCGCCGGCCGTTCGTCACGCAGCATGGTTGGCCAAGAACAAGCTGATCGAAACGGTCGCCGAACATCTCGGTGTGCCGAAGAAGGACGTCACGTGTGCTGACGGCAAGGTTGGCACGCTGTCGTGGACCGACGCCTGCAAGCTGATCGGCCCGACGTCGATCGAAGTGCACGGCGAGCGTTACCCGAACTACCGCGACAAGCCGTTCCACCCCGGTGTCTGCGGCGCGCAGTTCGCCGAAGTTCGCGTCGACACCTGGACCGGCGAGGTCAAGGTCACGCGCATGTTCGGCATCCAGGACTGCGGCCTCGTCATCGCCAAGAAGCTGGCCGAAAGCCAGGTGATCGGCGCGATGATCCAAGGCGTCAGCTACGCGGTGCACGAGCAACGCATCATGGACCAGCGCAGCGGCCGCATGCTCAACGGCGACTTCCTGCGCTACAAGATCACCGGCACCAAGGACCTGCCCGACATCGAGTGCCACATGCACTCCGTCGCCAACGGTCACAACAACACCGGCGCCGCCGGCCTCGGCGAACCACCGTCGACGGCAACCGCAGCCGCAATCGGCAACGCCGTGTTCCACGCCATCGGTGCTCCCGTGCGCCACCTTCCCATCACCCCCGAGAAGGTCCTCGCGGCCATCGCTTCCAAGTAGGCAATAAGGATCCACAGATGAAACCGTTCACCTACGTAGTGCCGAAGTCCTTGGACGAGGCAAAGGAAGCTGCGGCGCAGCCGAACACGCTCCTCAAAGGCGCCGGCCTCGACCTCGTCGACCGCATGAAGGAGCGGCTGCAAACGCCGCAGAACATCGTCAACCTGCTGCCACTGAAGCAAGACCTCAAGGGCATCGCGGTCGAAGACAACGGCGACGTGCGCATCGGTGCCCTGACGACGTTGACCGAGATCGAGAACCACGAGGCGATGCAAGACCCGGTGTTCTCCGCACTGGTCAAGTCGTGCTCGACGACCGGCACACCGCAGGTTCGCAACCGCGCGACCATCGCCGGCAACATCCTGCAGTTCACCCGCTGCTGGTATGTGCGTTCGGAAGCGTTCCACTGCCTGCACGGTGGCCGCGGCCCGACGTGCCTCGCGATGACCGGCCAGAACCGCTACCACGCGGTGATGGGATGGTCGGACTGCGTGCGCGTGCACCCGAGCAACGTGGCCCCACCACTGTTGGCGCTCGGTGCCGAATACACGACGGTCAAGGGCAAGGAAACGCGTCGTCGCAAGTTCTCGGACCTATTCCCGGCCGAACCGCGCGCCGAGAACCCGGAGCACACGCTCGAAGACGGTGAGATCGTCACGGCGATCCACATCAAGAAGCAGCCCGCCGGTGTGCGCACGAGCTACGCCGAGAGCCGCGAGAAGGAGAGCTTCGACTGGGCGACCACCGCGTGCGCCGTGCGCCTCGTGATGGACGGCAACAAGATCACCGAGGCCGACATCGTGCTCGGCGCGGTTGCCCCAGTGCCGATGCCGCGGCCCCAAGCTGCGGCGATGCTGGTAGGCAAGGAGCCGTCCAAGCGACTGCTCCTCCGCGTCGCCGACATGGCGTTCCAAGGTGCGGCGCCTTTGGCGCACAACGCATTCAAGTTGCCGATCGGCAAGGCCGTGGTGCGCGACGCCCTAGAACAAGCAACCAGGTAATCAGAGATGAGCGAACACAAGCAGAAGACGCACGAAGACCTGATGCCGAAGCATCCGTGTCCCGCGTTCTCGATGAAGCACATCCTCACTCAGTCGATGGCGGACGTTGTCTATGACGACCGCGAAGAACCTGGGGATGGTTACTACTGGTGCCAGAAGACGTGCACGCCGATCGGGCCGGATGATGAGATGGTGACGCCGAAGACGTGCTGTCCGGAGCGGAGCTGCTACGACGGGCCGCGGGCGTAAGCCCGCCGGCCGCGACCGGCCCAGCGTGCAGATGCTGGTCGCTCTACTTGCCGATCTGGACGGTGACCGGCCTGCGCCGAACGTCGAAGACCTGATCGACGCAGTTAGGCTTGGCCACGGAGCCGCCCTTCACACGGTAGGCCCCCTCGGGCAGCGCCAAGGACAAGCGCTGCTGTTGGTCGACCTTGTTCAGGTAGCTCAAGGAGAGCAGTAAGGCTCGACTCTCGTCGTTGTCAGGCTCGCCGCGAACCCACAGTGAAATGGGCGCGCCCCCACCGAGGTTCGCGGCAAGCTCAAACGTCACGGCGCGCAGTTCGACGGGAATGTCGAGATTCGTGTCTTGGCCAGCTACGACGACCACATCGTCCACTCGCGCAATGCGTATAGCGGAGACTGCGTCCTCGACAACCAGCGGACACTTCCCTGGCGGCAACAGCAGGTCGAAGCTGCCATCGGCGGCGACATCGGCGGCATTGTATGGCCGGGGCCGACCAAACCGCTTCTCACTCTCCTCCAACGCAACCACTCGCAAACCCGCCGTCGCGCCGCTTGGGATGAGGCCGATCAACTTGCCGCGCACATGCGACAGGCGCAAGTCGGGCCCTTCGATCTTGATTGGTTCGGCTCCCGGTGTGAACTCCCCCAGAAGAAAGCGCATAGGCTGACAGTTCGCATGCGAAGCAGGCATGACCAACTCGAGTTCGCATCTGCGAGAATCCAGGTCACGCAACTCGAACTTACCGGTCCTTGCATCAACGACGGCAACAGCCGTTCGCTGACGCGTGTAGCGATACTCCCCCATCCCCATAGAGAAGCCGGCACGTGCTTCCCTCACCGTGCAGCCCGGCCGCAACCCACGAGCAATAATGGTGCCCTTGATGATGGGCGACGGTGCCAACGACAATGGCTCCAACTTCGCGACCTTGCCCGCTTCGACCTTACACCGTAGCCCCTTCGGGAGTGCGTAGTCCGAGTGCTCCACCTGCACCACGTATTCGGCCTTGGTCAGGGCACCGATCTCGAAGCTGCCGTCTGCTGCGGTCAGCAATCGATTCGCAGACCTGTTGAACGTGAAGCTCATTCGCGCGTTCCTTGGCAACCGCTGCGCAAACACCTCAGCGCCGGCTACGGCTCGCCCATCGGCATCCACAACCTTGCCGACGATCGAACCTGCAGGTTCAAGATCCACTTCGAGTGACCCATCACCCGGTATCGGCACAGCAACACGAGTCGTCGCGCAACCGGGAGCGGAAACATAGAGCACCCCGAGGCTCGCACTGGCTGGCATCTTCACAACCAGGACCCCGCCTTGACCTGGTTCCCCTTTGCCCGCGATTGGGTACTGCTGGCGCCAAGCGGAGGTATCGCGCTCATCATTCCATGCCGCAACCACGTCGAACGCCGGCACTGGTTTACCGCCCCTGGTTACCGCAACCGTTAGCGGCACTGTGACAGCCTTCAATTCGAGCCCTTCACACGGCCCCGCAACTGGCTCCGGCTGCAATAAGATCCGGTCCTGCCAATCGCCCACCTGTAGCTGCACTGCGCGGCGGTTGACTACCGGCAACCGAAAGCTGCCATCAGCGGCAAGCGTCGACGGCACCCAGAAGTAATCCGCTGCCTGCGCCTGCACTCGCAACTCGACCTTGCTCGGATCCAGCCCCAAGAGCCGACCACTGATGAAGCCGCTGCGTTGCAGGGTCGGCGCAACGGGAGAGTCCGGCCTTACGGGAAACAGCTTCTCCACGTAGTAGCCGGGCTTGTAGAAGCTCAGGCTCGTCACCCCGCGAGGAGCGCAGCGCAACGCATAGACGCCCTTCTCGTCGGTCACGGTACTCGTCGACCAATGATGCGGTGCAATGCCGGTCTCGCGAGCGTTGACGCGCACGCCGGCCAACGGCTTGTTGTTCTCGCCACGAACGCGGCCGCGCAGAATCGTCCCAGGCAGCAAGCACACGACACCGAAATCATGGTCGCCCGTTGTTCCATACGGGAACGAAAATGACGCAGCCATCAGCCCCGGGGCGGCGACGAGCAGTGTTGCCTGCAGATGCGACGGCGGGCCATCGATCCATGGAACCGCGACGGTGATGCGACCGTCCGCGCCACTTCGAGCGGCCGGCCTTTGCAGTGCATCGTCCGTTCGCACATCCAGATACTTCGCAACACAGACGCCGGCGCCGGCGACGGGCAAGCCATCCACTCCAATGATCTGGAGGTGAGCGGTTCGCGTATGCGGCGCCGCAGGCTGCTGCGCACGGACACCAGCAACACTGATCAGTGCGCAGACAAATAAGGGAATCCGGCCGAGCATCGCATGCCCTCCATTCCAGCGGGTCGCGTTGCGGCCAGACTACGCGAGAAGGGTGGCCGGCCACAGCCCACAGGTCAGTATCCAACTCACTCAGCGTTGCCTGAATCGATCGCGAACTGCACGATGCGCGCATGCGCATCCTCGCTGAGAAGTCCCCCGATACTGCCGTTCTCGCCCGCTCCGGTTACGACGCGGTTGTCCTCGTCGGCCACGAGCCGACCAAAGCCAACCTCAAGCCGCTTCGCGAAGCATTGAAGTCACTCGCCGGCGCGGACGCCAGTGCGTCCTCCGCAGTCAACTTCGTTGCCGCAAGCGGTGTTGCTGGTGGCCGCCTGATCGTCGCCCCCACCGGACCGGTGACCCGCGACTACGATGATGTTCGCCGCTACGCCGAAGCTGCCAACCGCGGCCTCAAGCGCGCGCGCGATGCGGGCGCCAAGGCCGTGCTGTTGTTGCTGCAGGCGCCGCCAAAGGGTCGTGCGAACAAGAGTCGTTATGGCCATGTAGCGACGATCGCTGCGCTCGGTGCGTGTGGTGGTTTGTGGCAGCCGCTCGAAGCGCGTGAGGATCTTGGCGCGAAGAACGTCGAGCCGGTGACCAAGCTTGGTGTCGGCATGATCGGCGGCGAGTTTTCCTCGGGTGCGGCCAAGTGGGTCGCAGGTGTTGAAGACGGCATGCGGTTGACGCGTGACCTTGCGGGCACCAACCCCGAACGCATGGCGCCGTTGAAGTTCGGTGCGTATGTGCAAGCCGCGTGCAAGGGCACGGCGGTGAAGGTGTCGATCAACAAGGACAAGGCGAAGCTCGAGAAGGGCTACCCGTTGTTGATGGCAGTCGCACGTTCCTCGATGTCCGTGGCGCGGCATCGTCCGTGTGTCGTGCGGATGGAATACAAGCCGAAGGGCAAGATCACGCGCACGATCCTGCTTGCCGGCAAGGGTGTGACGTATGACACCGGCGGCGCGGACTTGAAGGTCGGCGGCCACATGGCTGGTATGAGTCGCGACAAGGGTGGCGCTGCGGCGGCCGCGGGTGTCGTGTTGGCGGCGGCGAAGCTTGGCCTGCCGGGAGTGCACCTGATCGCGGAGCTTGGTTGTGTTCGCAACAGCATCGGTAGTGATGCGTTCGTCGCGGATGAAGTGATCAAGAGTCACGCCGGTTGCCGTGTGCGGATTGGCAACACCGACGCCGAAGGGCGACTGGTGTTGGCGGACCTGCTGTCACACTTACGCGTCGATGCGAAGAAGGCGGTGGCGCCGGAGTTGTTCACCGTGGCGACGTTGACGGGTCATGCGGGTCGCGCCGTTGGTGACTACAACATCGCGCTCGACAACGGCCCGGCGCGCAGCAAGGGCATCTCGGAGTCGCTCAGTGCGGCCGGCGATGAGCTTGGCGATCCGTTCGAAGTGTCGCGCTTGCGGCGTGAGGACTACAGCTTCGTTGCGGGCAAGACGAAGGCCGACGACGTGCTGCAGTGCAACAACGCGCCGAGTTCGGCGACGGCGCGCGGCCACCAGTTCCCGGCGGCGTTCTTGGTGTTGGCTGGTGGGCTCGAAGGCCACGGCAACGACAGCGCGCAGCCGTTGCCGTTCACGCACATCGATATCGGTGGCAGTGGCTGTGAAGGTGGTGATTGGCAGCACGGCACGCCGAGTGCGCGGCCGGTGGTTGCGATGCTGGCGGCGCTGTGTGGCGCGACGCCGCCGCAGTAGTTGTTGGCCCGATTGGCACAGACCTAAGGGAAGAAAAGCGATTCCGGAGTGATCCCTTCGCAGTCGCGCAGCGTTCTGGCCTGCATACCCATGGCACAGACCGCGTCACCGGACGATGAGGCCAAAGGGGACATGACGCCGATGATCGACGTCGTCTTCTTGCTCATCGTGTTCTTCCTCTGCATCGACTTCAAAGTGCTCGAGTCGAAGCTCGACGCGTTCTTGCCGACGGACAGAGGCGGCAGCCCGACGATCGTGCAACCGGAGGAACAACTGGTTGTGCGCGTGCACGTCGACCAGCCGGGCACGGCGATCAAGGACCCGAAGCGGCCGACGCGGTTCAAGCTCGAAGGGCACAAGGTGCGCCTCGAGATCGGGCCGAACGTTTGCCGTTCGCTTGCCGCGAGCGAACAGGAACTGGTGCGCGTCGCCAGCGATCCGTCGTCGCAGATCCCCGATCGTGAGACCGGCGGCCGCAAGTTGATGTCGTGCGTCGTCGAGGGTTACCCCGGCACGCGCTACGACGACATCGCGCGGGCCGCAGACTTGTGTCGCGCGGCGGGGTTCGACGACATCCACTTCGGCGGCGGGCTCGGGGCTATCGGGCGGTAAGGGACAGGGCTTCGGACCGCCCCCGGACACGCCGCGCCGAAGAGGATAAATTCTCTCCTGGCACCGTACGGATAGGCTTCAGGCCTTTTGGAGCCAGGCCAAAACGGCTGGGTCGTTCTGGGCAGCGGCCATGATCTCGTCCTTGCGGCCTTGCCAGAGGGGGTCGAGGCCGCAGGCTGGGAGGATCTTGGCGCAGAGGCGCGTGAACGGGGCGTCGGCTGGCATCTGGCGGAAGACTTCGCCGATCATGCGGGCGTGTTCCTTCGGGATCTGGGAGCCGAGTTGGTCGAGCACGCACATCGCGGAGCCAAGTAGCCAGAAGCCGGGTTGCCAGCTGGTCTGGGCGAGGGCGGCGTTGTGCAGCCACTGCGAGATGTAGCGTTCGCCGTAGAGACGTTCGCGTGGCAGGCCGCCGGTCTGGGTGATGACGAGGGCGGCGTGTTGGCCGAGGCCGTCGGCGTAGCGGTGCCAGTATTGGGCGTCGCCGATCTGCGGCTTGTGGCCCGCGGGGCCGCCGAGGATCGGCCAGAGTTCGGCCATCAGTTGCAGCAGCAGGGCGCCGTGCTCTTCGTGCGCTCCCTCGGCTGCGGCATGGCCGATGCGTTGGTTGGTGGCGCAGTCGTAGGCCCACATGTCGATGCGGCGCTTGTCGCCGTCGATGCGCATCTGGCCGGTCACGAGGATCGTGTCGGCGCGCTCGTTCTCGGGGACCTGGGTCGCGAGTTGCTCTTCGGGCCACGGGCGGCCGAGCACTGCCCAACCACCGTTTTCGGCCATCGCAAGGGCGGCCGTCGCGCGGTGCGGCGTCGACAGCCACAGTTGCTCGGCAAACCACAGCGGCAGGCTTCGCGTGGCCCGACCGACCTCTTCTTCTTGGTGCGGTTCGAGCTTGGCCTGGCCGTCCATCGACAGCGCGAACACCATCACGTGCTTGTGGCCCTCGCCCTTCTGCGGCAGCAGCCATGCAGGGTCGTCGTAACCGGCGTACCACAGCGGCCGGTCGAGGCGCATGATGTTGACCTTGGGGTTCGGCGGCAGCTCCGCCATCGGCGGCAGCTTGCTGAGGCGCATGCGATCGAACTCAGCGGAGAACGGCTGCAAATCGCCGCCGACCATGTGGCCGTAGTGCACGTACATCGTGTGCAGCATGGCTTCGCCGGCTTCATGATCTTCGCGCATGCGGTAGTGCTGGAGGAGCGCCATGCCGATGTGCGGATGGTGTTGGCCGGGCACGAAGCGCTTGACGATCAGTTCGTCGACGAGGTCGTGCTTCTGGGCTTGCACGAGATCGGCGCTAGCCATCAGCAGGGCGTCACTCTCGACGCCGTCCTTCGCCAGGACTTCGCGGTAGATCGCGACCGCGGCGTCGTCGTCCTTCTGGGTGAGCTTGAGTCGCGCCATCCACAGGTGCGCGCGCCACGCACCGGGCAACGCCATGACCTTTTCGATCTCAGCCGGGTAGCCCTCATCGCCAACCTGCCGGTGGCGCGTCTGCAGGTAGCCGTGCACGGCGTCAGGATGGTTGCAGTCCTTCTCGAGCGCCTGCCACAAGAGCTCGACGCACTTGTCGAGGTTGCCTTGGCGTTCTTGCAGCATGCCGAGACCGACGTAGGCGGCCGGCGAACCGGGCACCCGTTGCAGCAGCTCGTTGAGCGTGCCTTCGGCGAGGTCGAGTTCGTTGCAATCACGCTGGACCACCGCCAACACGGTGAGCGCGCGCTCCATGTTGTTCTTGTCGATGACGGTCAGCCGGTTGGCCGCCGCGATGACTTGCTCGGCGAACCCATCGCGCACGGCCTGCATGATGACCGCGGTCAACCGATCCGGGTCGTCGTTGTTGGCCTTGAGCATCTCCGGCAACACGTTCTGGCCGTACTCCTCGCGCGGAATGCGAACGCGTTGGCCTTGGGCGTTTACCGCATCGATGTGACTCGGCGGTTCTGGATTCGGGTTGGGTGCGGGGTTCTCGGAGTCGGTGGACATATTGTAATTGCGCGGGTTGGGCGAAGGACGGTAGCTGCGCCGGCGGCTGGATCCAACGTCGGTAACCGCACCCGGGCCCAGGAATCTGCGACGGCGTCAGCCCGGCGCCGCAAAACGAGTTCGAATTCTACGGCTCACCCCGCCCATACTTGCGTAGAGAGCGCCGCGCTGCACGCTGCGGCGCACCAGCAACTCCCCACCTAGCGAAACTGAATCCGATGCGACTCCCCATCCTTTCCGCCGCACTCGCGGCCATCTGCCTCACCGTTCCCGCGACCGCCCAGAAGGTCCAGGTCTTTGGCGGCGACACCCAACGCGCCGACAGCAGCCTCGTGCTCTTCGGTGCCGACATGATGGCCGGCATCAACATCACGCACGGCCAACCCATCTGGAAGGATGAGTACTCGGGCATGTTCGACAAGCTGAAGGGCAAGACCCACCGCCTCGGCAAGAACCTGTGGACGACGTTCATGACGAGCACGCCGATTTCGATTGGCGGCACCAAGGTTCGCCCGGGCAGCTACGTCGTCGCGCTCAAGTGCGATGACGCGGGCAAGTTCTCGCTCGCGATGCTCAACGCCAACAAGGCGATGCGCCAAGGCATCCTGCCGTTCGTGCCGAACACGTGGAAGCCGGACGTTGTCACGCCGCTCAAGCTCAACCTCAACTCCAGCAAGGAAAGCGTTTCGAAGATGCTGATGACCCTGCGCAGCAACAAGAAGGATCCGATGACCGGCTCCTTCACGTTGGCCTGGGGCCCGCACACGCTGACCGCCGACCTCAAGATCATGGTCGCCGCGAAGAAGATGAAGAAGAAGGCCGAGCACGATGGCGAGCACGGCGACGAGAAGGGCGAACACGGCGGCAAGTAGCACGATTGCACCGCCGGCAGCCGTATGCTGCCGGCAATGCTCCGCCGTCTGTTTGAAACGCTGATCCTGCCGCCGGCATCGGTACTCGTCTTGTTCCTGATCGGAACAGCGATCCTGCGCTGGCGCCGGAAGCTCGGCCGCACGCTGCAAGTTCTCGCGGTGCTGTGGCTCATCGTCGCCTCGATGCCATGCGTCGGCGGCATGCTGCTGCACTCGCTGCAGAGCTACCCACCGCTCGATCAAGCGAAGGGTCATCAGAACGCCCAGGCCATCGTTGTGCTCAGCGCCGGCGCCGACGTCGAAGCCTCGGAGTATGGCGCGCCGGTGATCGGTCCGATGACCATGCAGCGACTGCGCTACGGCGCGCTGCTGCAACGCAAGTTCGACCTGCCGATGCTCGTCAGCGGTGGCGTGCCGCGCAGCGGTGCTCCGACCCTTGCCAGCATGATGCAGTGGACCGCCGAGAACGAGTTGTCGGCCAAGGTGCAATGGCGCGAAGAGCGCTCCAAGGACACCCGCGGGAACGCCCGCTACAGCGCCAAGATGCTCAAGCAGAACGGCATCAAAAAGATCCTGCTGGTCACCTCGGCCTGGCACATGCCGCGCTCGGTCGACTGCTTCGAGCGCGAAGGGATCGCCGTCATCGCGGCGCCAACGGGCTTTCGGGGCCAGATCTTCGCCAGCTGGACGAGTTTCGTCCCCCACTGGAACGGCTTACGTGACACGTGTTTGGCGATGCACGAGTGGGGCGGCAGGGTCGTCTACGCGGTCAGCAACTGAGAATCTTCGAAGCCGGGGTTGCACCTTGGTCGATGATGCATAAATATGCTAGCAGCTGCATAAGTATGTATCGGCATGAAGAAGTCCACACCAACAACCGACCCTCGCGACGCCCGCCGCAACCAGATCCTGCACCTCATCGAGAAGCACGAGATCCGGAGCCAGGCCGCCCTGAGTGAGCAACTCGAGAAGGCGGGCATCGAAGTCAACCAGGCGACCTTGTCGCGCGACCTGCGCGACCTCGGTGTCGTCAAGGGCAAGAACGGCTACGAACTGCCCACGACGGTGATGGCCAACTCGCCGGGCGCCGCGAGCCTGTGGCACACCGTCAACAGTTGGGTCCTGTCCGCGACTCCCGCCAAGAACCAACTCGTGCTGCGCACCCCGCCCGGCGGCGCACAGGCTCTCGGCCTCGCCATCGACAAGAGCGACCTGCCGGAAGTCATCGGCACGATCGCCGGCGACGACACCGTGCTCGTCATCTGCCCCGACGATCGCCAGGCCAAAGCCCTCTCACGCAAGCTGCAACCCAACCACCAACAGCGGAGCATGCTGTGAAGTCCGTCGCGATCGTTGGTGCGTCCGGCTACACGGGGCGCGAACTGCTGCGCCTGCTCGAACGCCACGAGCACCTTTCTGCCGGTGTCGTGATGAGTTCCCGGCCCGAAGGATCGACCGATCAAGGTCGCACGCTGGAGCCACTCAACGCCGCTCGCTTTGCGGACGTCGACGGGGTGTTCTTGTGCACGCCGCACGGCATGACCAGCGCGCTCGCCCAAGCCGCCGTGCAAACGGGTCGGCCCGTCGTCGATCTTTCAGCCGACTTCCGGTTGCGGGACAAGGATGCGTTCGCCGCGATCTACGGGCAAGAGCACCAGGCCCCCGAACTACTCGCCGACGCCGTCTACGGCCTGACCGAGCACAACCGCGAGGCGATCGCCAGCGCGAAGCTGGTTGCCAACCCCGGTTGCTACCCGACGTCAATCCTGTTGCCGCTGCTGCCCCTGACCCAACACGACCTGCTGGCGAGTGACTCCCCCATCATCGCCGACAGCAAGAGCGGCGTCAGTGGCGCTGGCAAGCAAGCGAAGGACCGCACCCACTTCGGCAACGTGCACGACAACTTCCTCGCATACGGCATCGGCACCCATCGGCACGCGCCGGAGATCGCCCAAGAACTCGGCCAGTCGATCGTGTTCACGCCGCACCTCCTGCCAACGTTCCGCGGCATCCTCAGCACGATCTACGTTACGCCCCAACCGGGCGTCACGGCCGCAACGATCCGCAGCTGCCTCACGGAGCAGTATGGCCAAGAACCAAACGTGTCCGTCTATCAGGACGGCACCCCCGAGCTGCACAACGTGCAGCTAACCAACCAATGCCACATCGCCGTGCATGACAGCGGTCCCCTCGTTGTCATCACCAGCGCCATCGACAACCTCGTCAAGGGCGCAAGCGGCCAGGCGCTACAGAACATGAACCTGATGCTCGGGTTCGCAGAGACGGAGGGACTGACGTGAGAATCCTGGTCAAGATCGGTGGCGCCCAACTCGAACAACCGGGTCCGCGCCAACAGCTTTGCAACGCCATCAAGGACGCCTTGAACCAAGGCCACGAGATCATTGTCGTGCACGGTGGCGGCAACCAGATCCGTGCGGTTGGCAAGCAGCTCGGCTTGCAGGACCGGTACCACGAAGGTCTGCGCATCACCGATCGTGCGACCGCGGACGCGGTCTTGATGGTGCTCGGTGGCCTCGTCAACCGCAACTTCGTGCAATCACTCGCGCAAAGCGACCTCAAGGCGGTTGGCCTTACCGGCGCCGACGGCAATACGTTCTCGGCGAAGCCTCTGACGCGCACCGGTGTTGACCTTGGTTTTGTTGGCAGCGTCGACAAGGTCGACAGCACCCTCGTCGAGTCCTTGCTGAAGGGCGGGTTCGTGCCGGTCATCGCAACCGTTGCGCCGGGTACCAACGGCACCGGCACCAACAGCAGCAGCGAGAGCGACGGCCAACCGTTCTTCAACATCAACGCCGATCACGCCGTCGCGCCGCTCGGCCGTGCCCTTGACTGCGACGCCGTGCTGTTCCTGACCGACGTGGATGGCGTTCTCGATGCGCAAGGCAAGCTCATGCCGCTCTTGACGGACAACGATTGCGAACGGTTGATCAAGACCGGTGTCGCGGCTGGCGGCATGCAGCCGAAGCTCGAATCCGCGCAGCTTGCCGCGCGCGAGAACCCGCACGCGATCGTCAAGATCGCTGCCGCGAGTGGCGACGACTGCGTGCTCGCGGCATTGCGTGACGGTTCGGGCAGCCGGTTCTTCGCGCTCGCGACGAACGGCAAGGCACCGGAGAAGAACAATGACCTGCCGGGCAAAGGAGCGTTGCAGCATGGCTAACACCATCGAAGACCGCGTCATGCCGACGTATGCACGCGCCGACGAAGTGTTCGCGTCCGGCGACGGCGCCATCCTGCGCACTGCCGACGGCCGTGAGTTCCTCGACTTCCTCGCGGGCATCGCCGTCAACGCGTTGGGCCACAACCACCCGCGCCTCAACAAGGCTCTGCACGAACAGATCGACCAGCTCGTACATGTCAGCAACCTGTTCCGCCATCCACACACAGAGACCGTGTCGACGCGCCTGTGTGCATACACCGACATGGCCGCCGCGTTCTTCACGAACTCCGGCACCGAAGCCGTCGAGTGCGCCATGAAGATCGCGCGCAAGACGATGCACAGCCGCGGCACCGCGCACCGCACGTCGTTCGTCGCGCTCGAAGGTGCGTTCCACGGCCGCACGATGGGGGCGCTATCGCTGACGCACAACGAAGCCTACCGCGCCCCGTTCGCCCCTTTGCAAGAAGTGCATTGGGTGCCGCCCGATGACATCGAGGCGCTGCAGACGGTGCTGCGCCAGCGCCAGCCGGCAGCCCTGTTCATCGAACCGATCCAGGGCGAAGGCGGCATCAATGAACTGTCGCATGAGTATCTGCAAGCCGCGCGCGCGATCTGCACCGAGACGGGGACGCTGCTCGTGCACGATGAGATCCAGAGTGGCTGTGGCCGCACCGGCACGTTCTTGGCGGCGCAACATCACGACGTGACGCCAGACATCGTCACGTTGGCCAAGCCGATCGGCGCCGGCCTACCCATGGGTGCCTGCCTCGCGGCCGAAGCGCTTGCCGAGATCCTGCAACCCGGCGACCACGGCACGACGTTCGGCGGCGGCCCGCTCGTTTGTCGCGCAGCCGCCGTATTCCTCGACGAAGTCGACGACGGTCTGTTGCAGCAAGTCACAGCTCGCGGAAAGCAACTGCGCGACGGCCTCTGCGCCATGCAAGAGGAACTGCCGGTGATCAAAGAAGTGCGCGGCCGCGGCCTGATGCTGGGCGTGCAACTCGACCGCCCGGCGCGCGAAACCCAACAGGCCCTGCATCAGCAAGGCCTGCTGATCAACTGCACCAAGGGCGACGTGCTGCGCATCGTGCCGCCGTTTGTCATCACCGAATCCCAAGTCGCGGACGGGCTGCAACGCCTGCACGCGACCCTGGCCACGCTCCCCCCACTTGCGACGTAACGCCATGACCAGCCAAGCATCCCTCCCGCTGCCGGAACTGTCCGTCAGCAATCTCCTCTGCACGTCGGCGCTGACCACGGCGGACATCGAAACGGTGTTTGCAACCGCGGGCGCCCTGAAGTCGGGCCGCGACGAGCACACCAACGTGCTGCGCAACAAGCGCCTGGCGATGATCTTCGAGAAGGATTCGCTGCGCACGCGCTTCACGTTCGACATCGGCATGCAAGACCTCGGCGGCGCCGTTGTCTTCATGGATCACCGCGACGCCCGCCTCGGCTCGCGCGAGTCCGTCAAGGACATGGCACGCAACCTCGAACGTTGGGTTGACTGCATCGTCGCGCGCACGTTCAAGCACAAGGTGCTCGACGAACTGGCTGCCAACGCGAACATCCCGATCATCAACGGGCTGTCCGACTTCGTGCACCCATGTCAGGCGCTCGCGGACTTCATGACGATGCGTGAGAAGTGGGGTGACGTGCGTGGCCGCACAATCACCTACGTCGGCGACGGCAACAACACGTGCCACTCGCTGATCCACACGGCAGCCAAACTCGGCACGCACATTCGCGCCTGCTCGCCGGAGGGATACGAGCCCAACGCGCGCGTCGTCAACGAGGCGATGCGCGTCGCGCAGCAGACCGGCGCCGAGATCTCGATCCTCAACGATCCAGCTGCAGCCGCAGATGGCACCGACGCCATCTACACCGACGTCTGGGCGAGCATGGGCCAAGAGGATGAGATCGAAGAACGCAACGGCGTGTTCGCCCCCTACCAGGTCGACGCGGCAATGATGGCACGCGCCAAGTCCGACGCGCTGTTCATGCACTGCCTGCCGGCGCACCGCGGCTGGGAAGTCACGCAAGAGGTCATGGATGGGCCGCAGAGCGTCGTCTACGACATCGCGGAGAACCGGCTGCACGTGCAGAAAGCCATGCTCGCGCTACTGATCCGCTAACGGTCTGCTTCGCCGTTGCGCGCCGCCAACACCTGACTGACGAAGTCCACGAGTTCTTGCGGCGTGAACGGCTTGCCCAGGACCGGCACGCTGTCCGGCAGGCGGGCGCGCGATTCTTCGTCGACGAACCCGGAGACGAAACAGGCGCCGATCTCGGGGCGGGCCTTCTGCACTTCGACTGCCAGCTCCGGGCCCGACAGATCCGGCATCACGACATCGGACACGAGCAGGTCGATGTCGCCCGCGTGCTCGCGCGCGATGCGCGCCGCATCGGGGGAGGTCTCACCGACCAGAACGTCGAAGCCGGCGCGAGCAAGCGCGCGACTCGCGATGCCGCGCACCACTTCATCATCTTCGGCGAGCAGGATCGTTGCCGAACCGACCGTGGCGTTTGCAGGCTTCTCGAGTTCGACGTTGGTTTCAGTAACGGACTCGGCTTGCGGCCACGAGACCGTCACAACCGTGCCACCGCCTTCGCCCGGCTGCAGATCGAGCAAGCCAGCCGTCTCTGACAGGATGCTGCGCACCGACGCCATGCCCATGCCCGTGCCCTTGCCGGACTTCGTCGTGAAGAACAGTTCGCCGACCCGGCCACGCACCGAATCGCTCATGCCCTCGCCCGTGTCCTGCGCCTGCAACACGACGCGCGCACCGCGCTCCTCGAGTCGCCGTGAAACCGTCAGTGTGATCGTGCCCTTGTCGGAAATGGCATCGCGTGCGTTGGTGATCAGGTTGATCAACACCTGCTCGATGTGGCCGCGTTTGAGACGGGCGCGCAGGCTCCCGGGCTCGACCTTGAGTTCGATCATGATGCCGACGCCAGCCAGGGCGCCAAGCAACGGCATGGCTTCGCGAACTTCCTTGCCGACATCGATCGAGCGCAGGGCACTCGCCGGATTGCGCGCCAAGGCCAACAACTGCCCGGTCATCTTGGCCGCGTTCATCGCTGCGTTCTTCGTCTGTTCGAGCAACGCGGTCGTGTCGTCATCGAGCTTGCCCTCGGCGAGCATGACTTCGGTGTTGCAGATCACGACCGTCAAGACGTTGTTGAAGTCGTGCGCGACACCGCCCGCCAACTGACCGACCGACTCCAGCCGCTGCGCCCGCAACAACTCCTGCGTGCGCTCCGCCAATTCGGCACCGGCGGAACGCGCCTCTTCGGCAACATCCTCATGCACCCACAACAGGAGGCCGAAGCCGATCGTGCAGACGCCGAGGATTTCGAGCCCCTGCATGACCGCCGCCATGGAGTAGAGCCCGCCGTAGGAGAATGCGAGCGCATGCACCGTGAGGTGCGCCGCGTTGAGGATCAGCGCCGCACCGGCAACCTGGGCCCCAAAGCGGTTGATGCGCCAACCATGACGGATCAGCAGCACCCCGCAGATCGAGAATGCCAGCGCCGTGGCCGCGGCCCGCACGCCAACGCGCCACGTGAGCCGGACCATCATCGCGCTGTCGATCGTCGCGAAGGCGATCGCCGCGCTGACTGCCGCAACCAGCGCCAACGACACCCAGAACGTCCCCCACGTCAACAACCGCTGGCCGCGATCCAGCAGCGCCAGCATGCAGCCGAACAGCATGACGACGTGCATGTAGAAGCACGTTTGCCCGAGGATGGACAGGCCCAGTAACACCGGGTCCGGCAGTGCCGATTGCAGCGGGCCGAGTTGGACGATGGTCAGCAACCGCGCCACGAGGTAGCTCACCCAGCAGCCGGTCCACAGCTTCAGAAAGCGGGTGTGGTGCCGGCGGTAGCTCACCCACAAGACCAGCACGAGCAGTGCGGAGGCCGCGACGACGAACCACGAGTTCGCCATAAGGAACTCCTGGTAAACGTCGAGCGCGGTTTTGGTAGGCATTGGACCCCGCAAACACGTTAATGCTGATTGCGCCCCGCCGCTAGATGCCTACCCCCAAGGGCGGAACCGCGGCAACTTTAGTTCTTGACGCACATCATCGCAGCCTGCAGCATGTGCATAATCATGCATAACCAACGCATAATCATGCATCCTCAGAAGCAACGGACATGACAAGCAAACGCAAGATCGTGCTCGCCTACTCAGGCGGCCTCGACACTTCGATCATCGTGCACTGGCTGAAGCAACGCTACGACTGCGAGGTGCACGCATACTGTGGCGACGTCGGCCAAGGGCAAAGCGAACTCGACGGCCTCGAAGAGAAGGCCGCAGCATCCGGCGCAGCCTCGTGCCGCGTCGACGATCTGCGCACCGAGTTCCTGACCGACTATGTGTGGCCATGCGTGCGCGCAATGACGGTCTATGAAGGTCGCTACCTGCTCGGCACGAGCATGGCCCGCCCCATCCTCTCGAAGGGCCAGGTTGCATACGCCCGCGAAGTCGGCGCCGACGCCGTCGCCCACGGGTGCACCGGCAAGGGCAACGATCAGGTTCGCTTCGAACTCGGCTATCAGGCGCTGGCTCCGGACCTGGAGATCATCGCCCCGTGGCGCGACTGGGACATCCTGTCCCGCGAGGACGCGCTCGACTACGCCGACAAGCACGACATCGCGGTGACGGCATCACGCACCAAGATCTACTCACGCGACCGCAACCTATGGCACATCAGCCACGAAGGCGGCGAGCTCGAGTCTCCCGGCAACGCGCCGCCCGACGACGTCTGGATGTTGACGACGAATCCGTGGGACGCCCCCGACACCCCCGGCGAAGTCACCGTCGGCTTCGTCGCCGGCGTGCCCGTCTCGGTCGACGGTGTCAAACTCGACCCGGTGGCCCTGCTCGAACGCCTCAACGAACTCGGCGCAATTCACGGCGTCGGTCGCATCGACATCACCGAGAATCGCCTCGTCGGCATGAAGTCGCGTGGCGTCTACGAGACTCCCGGCGGCACGATCATCTTCGAAGCCGCCCGCACGCTGCGCGCGCTGACCATGGAACGCGACACGATGCGCCTGTGCGAGAAGCTGATGCCGGACTACACGGACCTCGTCTACACGGGCCGCTGGTTCCACCCGACGCGCACGGCGCTCGACGCCCTGTTCGCCGATGCGACCAAGCACGTCACGGGCACGGTCAAGGTCAAGCTGTTCAAGGGCACGGCCACATCCGTCACGGCCGATGCAAAGCACAGCCTCTACTCCGAGGATCTGGCGACGTTCGGCGACAGCGCCTCGTTCGACCAGGCCGACAGCCGCGGCTTCGTCAAGCTGTATGGCTTGCCGGGATCGGTCGCAGCCCAGGTGCAGGGCACCGACGCCAAGCTCCGGGGGGCCAACTCGTGAGTGAGGACGGCAAGATGTGGGGCGCCCGCTTCGAAGGCGAACTCGATCCCCAGTTCGCCGCGTTCCAGGACAGCCTGGAGCACGACATCACGTTGGCGTTTGCCGATCTCGAGACCAACCTCGCCTGGAGTGAGGCGCTGCACACAGCGGACATCCTCAGCGAGGAAGACGTCGACAAGATTGCGACGGCCATCGATGAACTCGCGACGCATTGGCACGAACACGGCATGCCGACGGACAGCGATGCTGAGGACGTGCACAGCTTTGTAGAGCAACAACTCGTCGCCAAGCTGGGCGACCTCGGCAAGCGCATCCACACGGGCCGTTCGCGCAACGACCAGGTCGCGACCGACATGCGACTGCACCTGCGCGAATGGGTCGGCTGCCTGATCGAGTCGATCGAAGGCCTGTGCCTCGCCCTCGTCGAGAAGGCCGCGACGCACGCTGCCGATCCGATGCCGGGCTACACCCACCTGCAGCGCGCGCAACCGATCACGATCGGCCACCACGCGCTCGCCAACGTCGAGGCACTCGCGCGCGATCGCGACCGCCTGCTCGACGCGCACAACCGGTTTGACCAATGCCCGCTCGGCAGCGCCGCCCTCGCCGGCACCGCGTTCCCGATCGACCGCGACGAACTCGCTGCGCAACTGCAGTTCCAGAACGGCCCGACGCGCAACAGCCTCGATGCGACCGCCGCGCGCGACCATCTGTGTGAAGTTGCGTTCGCGTGCTCGATGGCGATGACCAACCTGTCGCGCCTCGCCGAGGACTACGTGTTCTTCGCGTCGTTCGAAGCGGGTTTCGTCACGTTTGGCGACGCCGTCGCGACCGGCTCGAGCCTGATGCCGCAGAAGCGCAACCCCGACGCGATGGAACTGATCCGCGGCAAGGCAGCCAAGGTGCAGGGTTCGCTGATGTCGATGCTGTCGCTGCTCAAGGGCCTGCCGTTTGGCTACAACCGCGACCTGCAGATCGACAAGGAAGTGCTGCTGCCGACGCTCGAAGCGACCAATCAGTGCATGCTCGTCGCGGCGACCGCCATCGAGAACGCGACCTTCGACACCGATCGCTGCCGCGTGGAAGCCGGCCGCGGCTACCTCAACGCAACGGACCTCGCCGACCTTCTGGTGGCCCAGAACGTGCCGTTCCGCGACGCGCACGGCGTCGCTGGCCAAGCCGTCAACCGCGCAATCGAACTCGGCGTCGAACTGCACGAGCTGCCCGAGTCCGAGCAGAAGAAGCTGCTGCCGCAACTCGACGGCGACCTCGCCGAGCTGCTATCCGTCGACAGCGTGCTCAATCGGCGCGACGTCATCGGTGGCACCGCCCCCAACCGCGTGCGCGCCGAAGTCGAACGCTGGCGCATCATGATCGCCGAATGGGCGGAGGGCTACCACGACGGCGACGACCTCGACGTCGACATGGAAGACGACCTCGAAATCGAGTTCGGCGAAACCGAGGCCACCGATGACTGAGACCTCCGCGAAGGTGACGGTGCGGCCAGCCACGGCCAGGGACGCCGACTCGATCCTGGCGCTCGTCAACGAACTGGCCGTGCAGCAGGTCATGCTGCCGCGCTCGCCGGCGTCGGTGATCGAGAACCTGCGCGACTTCGCGATCGCCGAAGTCGACGGCACGTTCGCGGGCTGCGGTGCCCTCGCCGTCACGTGGACCGACCTCGCCGAGGTCCGCTCGCTGGCGGTGCATCCATCGCAGCAGAAGCACGGCGTCGGCCGTGCCATCGTCGACTGGCTGATCGATGACGCTCGCCGCCTCGGCATCAACCGACTGTTCGCGTTCACCTACGTGCCCGGCTTCTTCGAGAGGCTGCAGTTCAAGACGGCCGAACACGAAGAACTGCCGCACAAGGTCTTCAACGACTGCATGCACTGCCCGAAGTTCCTCGCGTGCGATGAGATCGCGATGACCAGGGTGCTGGACGCAACCGCCGGCGACAGCCCGGCCGCCAGCTTCCCGCTGCCGCGGCGGACCGCGAACTTCGGACTGCCGCACCTGCCGATCAAAGCTGGCGCGACCCGGCCATCGCCCGACGACGCCAAATAGGGCGGCAATGACGCCGGTTCCCAGGATGGGACTGGCAACAAATGCCGCCGCAATCCGACTGCTGGCGGCCGCCGTTCCGGCACTGCGCGAACCACTGCCATTCCCGCCGCGAGCCCGCCACCCCGCCGATCGCCCACCGGCCACGCAACCGCTCAAAAAGACCCTTCTTGGCGGTGGTCGACCCGCCCCCGGATCACCGGCCATGGCAAGGGCTTTTGGCGTCTCAGCGAGAGCGGAATCGCTCCAAATCACGAGCGGGGACGCGCAAGAACGAAAACACTGCGGAAAGCCCGTTCGAAGCGACTTGACCCCCCTGCCTGGGGCGCCACAATTTGTTGGCCCTCCGAGACATGTCGGGCACGCGAATCGCAAGAGCACACGAGTCTCGTGTGACAACCCCTGCGTCGTTACGCCTGTCACGACAATCCAGGATATGGTTTCCTAGGTCATCCCCATGAAGCGATCTGAATCCGCCTCGTCTGCATATTCTGCCATCACTCTTGGCCTCTCTCTGCTCACGTTCGCAGCGTGTAGCGGCAGTGGAGGCGGTGCGTCCGTCGGAGCTGCCGGTACCGGCGGCGGCGACTTCGTCGTGCTGAAGACTGACCCCGTCAATGGGGCCACGATCTTCCTGAACGATCCCGTCAGCATCGACTTCTCCAATCGGGTCGATCCCGATTCGGCGACGTTGAACACGATGACGTTCCAGGCGCTAAACCAGCAAGGCCAACCGATTTCGGACCTGGTGGTCGGCAACTTCGTGGTTGGCACGAGCCCCGGTGATACCGAGCCGGGCCGCCGACTGCAGTTTGTGCCGCGCTTCGCGACCAACAACTCCTACACGAACGGTGGCTTCAAGGCTGGCCGTTCCTACCTGGTGCAACTTGTCGGCGGTCAGGCCAACAACAACACCGTGCTCCGGGACACCAACGGCCGGGCGCTGGAACTGCCGATGACGTTCCAGTTCTCGACGCGCGATGGCACCCAGCCGGCGCAGCTGTTCCGCAACCCGCTGTCCGGCGGCCCGAAGCGCACCGGCATGTCGGTGTCGACGGCTGAAGGCCTCGAAGATGTGCCGCTTGGCCTCTTCGGCACGGCGCCGCTCGAAGTGCGATTGGACTTTGACCAGGCCCTGAACCCGAGCGACATCAACGTTCCGGTCAGCCTCGATCCGGACCCGCTCGTTCGCGACCCGAACGCCCGTGGCCGCATCTACATGGAATACGACGATCCGGACCTCGGCACCAACGTTTGGGTCCCGGCATCGGTCGAGCTCGAGCGCAACGACCTGTCGGGTGCGACCGTCGTCCTGCGTCCGCTCGGCGTCCTGCCGAACAACGCGACGATCCGCGTCATCGTCAAGCAGACCGTCGAAGACATCTCCGGCGAGAACAACCTGGCGAACCCGGCGTTCGACGAGATCTTCGGCGAGTTCTCGACCGACGCTGCCTACGAGCAGCAGTGGAACGGCATCGCCGAAGACTTCGGCGCGACGTCGAACATCGACGCGCTCGCCTCGTTCCCCGAGTCGCAGGCCGAAGTCGGCCCCGGCTACGTTCGCGCTGGCTTCGCCTTCGAAGGCATCTCGAGCAACCTCGAGTATGAGCCGACGGCGCAAGAAGTCGTGCTCAACACGTCGTTCACGCAGGTCGTCCCGAAGATCGGCCTGCCGTTCACGGTTGCCGGCGGCGTCTTCAACTTCAAGAACGTCACCATCCCGCAAGGTGTGACGGTTCGCGGCTCCGGCCCGAACCCGATGGTCTGGCTGTGCAGTGGCACGTTCACCGTGTCGGGCACGCTGACGGTCAGCGGTGGTGCTGGCGCTCGCGTCGATACGCTCAACTCGGCCAACTTCGCCAAGGCTGGCGGTGTCGGCGTGTGTGGCGGCGGCAACGGTGGCGACGGCACGCCGAGCGCCACGCTCCGCGACCTGCGCGGTGGCACGGGCCGTGGCCCGCTGCAAGAAGCTGGCAGGGGCGGTGGCGGTGGCTACCTCGCTTGCACGAGCGGTTGCTACACCGGCTCGGGCTACAACAGCTCGGGTGGTGGCTCCGGCGGCGGTGGCGGCACGATGGCCACGCAAGGTGACCTCAACTGGCGCGGCACGATCCCGTCGGGCATCAACCCGAACGTGTCGGGCGCGACGTCCTTCCAACAGGTTCTCGGCTACGGCGGCGCAGGCTGCAGTGGCTCGAGCCAGAACCGCACCAGCTTCCTCCCCGGTGGTGACCCGGGCGCCCAGCTGTTCGACGACAGCCGTCAGGACAACAACTTCTGGGGCAGCGCGATCGACGTGAACCGCAACCTCCGCATCAGCGGTGAGCTGAGCATGCCCGTCGGCGGCGGCGGCGGCGGTGGCGGCGGCGACACGTCCGGTAGCCAGAACTGCACGCTCACGGGCAACAACCCGACGAACGACTACAGTGGCGGCGGTGGCGGCGGCGGTGCCGGCGTCCTGATCGTCAAGGCACTGCAGGAAATCACGATCACGCAGACCGGTAAGATCGAGGCCGACGGTGGCCACGGTGGCGGCGGCGAGCAGGTCGGTGCTTGTGGTGAAGCTGGCGGCGGCGGTGCCGGTGCCGGTGGCATGGTCATCCTCATGTCGGCCAAGGGCATCAACATCGAAGCGCACGGCAACCCGAACATCGGTGCCGAAGGCCGCTTCGTCTACGGCTCGCCGACGACCGCGTCGACCCCGACCCACCCCTACACGGGCAACGATTACGACTTCGCGATCTCCGCGGATGGCGGTGTCTGCACGACCGGCTCCTTCGGTTCGGTCAACATCCAGGACAAGTACAAGCCCAACGGCCAGGCGATGCTCGCCGGCACGAGCTATGACAGCGAGCCGACTGGCGGCCTCGGTGGCATGGGCATCGTCCAGCTGATGGTCCCGCCGGGTGAGAACCTGACGGACGGCACGAACACGCGTCTCGACGACAACGTTCGCCTGCTGATCCCGGGCACCTACTCGACGCCGGGCACCGGTATCGACCTGCTCGGCGCCAAGAAGCGTCAGCTGCTCGGTTGGCGCGGCTTCCCGAACGCGCTCGGCACCTACGTCGACGACTCGGGCAACCCCACCAACGTCGGTTCGAACGAAGGCGACATTCGTCCTTCGCCGACCCTGATGCCGGTTCCGTTCAACGCCAAGTCGCGCGTCCGTTCGAAGTGGATCGACACTGGCCGCAGCCAGCGTCGTGAGATCAACGCTCCCGATGGTCTGCCTCGCGGCCTCGTGACCTCGACCGGCGCCCAAGCCGGCCCGATGTTCGAGTTCGCCGGCACGGACATCAACAGCGCCGTCGCTGGCTACGTCGACTACGAAGTCGTCGGCCAGTCCGTCCGCGTGAAGTACCCGACGCCGGTCGGCCCCACGCCGCTGACGGAAATCGACACGGATGCGACCCACCTCGGCCAGCCGGCCTACCGGATCACGCTTGGCGGCGCGACGCTCGGCGATCCCGATCGCTACACCGGCTACCAGGCGGAACTGATCAACGCCGCTGGCTCGGTGCTGGTCGGCTACCGGATCCTCAGCCACACGGCTGACGAACTGATCGTCCAGCCGACCGCCGGCCTCGTGCCTTCGCAAGCAACGTCGGTCCAGGTTCGCTCCAAGTTCTTCAAGGTCGTGACCAACGGCGCCGAAGGCCTCGGCCCGACCTACTCGGAACTCGGCGGCCCGCCGATCCCGATCGCCAACGTGCGCTTCGGCTTCGCGTTCCACCAGGATCCCGATCCGTCGAACATCCTCGCCGGCCGCTACCCGGAAACGAGCGAGCAGGACTTCGTCCGCGACATGAACGACCCGGGCCTGCAGGCGTGGATTGCCGCCAACGGTGCACCGCGCTACATCCAGTGGGATGTCATCTTCGACATGGCCTACAAGCCGGGTCCCGCAGTGCCGCCGGCGCTGAACCCGTCGACGCCGCGTCCGCAGATCGACTTCCTGCGCATCCCGTTCCGCTTCTAGTCGGAACGACAGCCCGCGCTGACTTTCAGCGCGCAGCATGACGGCTCCTTCGGGAGCCGTTTGCATGTACGGCCAGCACCCCTAGCCTGCGTCGATGGCACCAGGCCCGCAACGCACCCCGCCCCCCACGATCGAGTTGCCGCAAGGCTTCCGCGCCACCGGGCTGCACTGCGGCCTGAAGAGCGACGGCGCGTTCGACCTAGGCCTCCTGCTGGCCGAGCAGCCCGTCGCCGCCGCCGCGATCTTCACGCAGAACGCACTCCAGGGCGCGCACATCCCGGTCTGCAGGCAGCACCTCGCACAGAGCGGCGGCCTCGTGCAAGCCATCCTCGTCAACTCACGCAACGCCAACTGCGCCACTGGCCAGCGCGGCATCGACGACGCCAGACGTTGCTGCCACGAACTGGCGCAACGCCTCGGCTGCAAGGAAGAGCACGTGCTAATGGCAAGCACCGGCCCCATCGGCGCGCCACTGCCAGCCGACAAGATCCTGCAGCAACTCGAGCCACTCGTCAGCCAGGCAACAAGCCAAGGTGGCATGGACTTCGCCAATGCGATCATGACCACCGACACGCACCCGAAGGCGGCGACCGCGACCAACCCCTCGACTGCCGCCCGCGTCACCGGCTTCACCAAGGGCTCAGGCATGATCCACCCCGACATGGCGACAATGCTCGGGTTCCTGCTCACCGACGCGGCAGCCGAGGGCGACCTGCAAACGCAGCTGCAGGACCTCGCCGACCGCTCGTTCCATCGCGCAACCGTCGACGGCGACACCTCCCCCAACGACTCGCTGTTCGTGCTGGCCTCGGCCACGCACAGCGCGCCGATCACGCAGTGCCGTTCCGAACTGCTCACGGTCGCAACCGACCTCGCCCGACAACTGGCAGCCGATGGCGAAGGTGCCTCGCGCCTGATCACGATCGAAGTGCGCGGCGCCAACAGCGAAGCCGACGCGTGCCACGTCGGCCGCGTCATCGCCACGAGCCCGTTGGTCAAGACCGCGATTGCCGGCCGCGACCCCAACTGGGGCCGCATCCTGTCGGCGGCTGGACGCGCCGACGTGACGTTCGACACCGACAAGGCGCGCGTCTGGGTCGGCGAAACCGAGGTCTTCACGCATGGCGTGCCCAAACCCGAACGGGAAGCAACCGCCAGCCAGCACCTCGTCGCCAGCGCAGACATCGTGATCGGCGTCGACCTTGGCGTTGGCACGGCTCAGGCCGACATCTGGACGTGCGACCTCACAGCGGACTACATCCGCATCAACGCCGACTACCGGACCTGATCGGGATTGTCGCGGTCCTGCCGCAACCATGCCTCGTAGCTGGCAGGCGGTGCTGCATCCTTGTCCCGCCACCACAGCCGGTGGTCGCACGCCTTCTGATCCAAGCCGGCGACGTAGCCGATCTCCGCGTCGGGCACGCTATCGCAGTACGGCAGGTAGGGTTTGAGGTCGAGCACCGGCGTGCCGTCGAGCAGGTCGTGATCCGCCACATGCAGCACGCGCTTCTCGATGCGTACGAGGCGCACGCACGACATGCCAATCGAATTGGGCCGCTGCGGCGCGCGGGTCGCAAACACGCCGCGCTTCTTCTGGTCGCGGGGCGGCCGCACCTGCAACGGCGTACCGCGGGCGTGATGACACCAGAACAGCACCCATAGGTGGCTGAAGCCATCGAGGTCCTGCAAGCCGTTCTGCATGCCCTGATGGATGTGGATCTCGCCGGCTTCCCCGCGGCCGAGCCCACTCTGGCGCGGGGCTTCGTGGTGCAGCCGTTGGCTGGTGCGAACAGTGCCGATCGCCGTCAGCGGTTCGGTCGAGAACGGTTGCGCGTCCGACGGCTCCGCCACCGGACTACTTCATCTCCGAGCGCTTGATCTTGACCGGCTGGTTCTTCTTCAAGCGGCGCGCATCGCTGTCCGTCCAACCGTTCCACTTGAGGATCTCGTGGAAGCGGCGGCCGTCGCCCAGATGGCGGCGCGCGACGTGGATCAACGTCTCACCTTCCGGCAGCGTCACCGTCTCCCATTCGGAGGCAGGCGGCGGGGTCGGGGTCACGTCATCCGGATTCGGATCGACCGGGTTGTCGGCGGGGTCGGGTTGCTCGCCAGGTCCCGGCGGCACGACCTCGTAAGGGGCTGGCGTGCGAGTTCCTCCTGGTCCAGTCCCGGGCCCAGCAACCTCGACGGGCACCAGCACATGCGGCGGCGCGACCTCGCTACCACGCGCCAGCAGCGCCGCCCGCAGGGACGGCTGGTCGCCGCCCACCTCGAGCACGAGAACATCATCCGGAGTCTTCGTCGGGGCAGCCTTCTGGCTACACGAAGACATCGAACCAACCGCCGCGAATGCCACGGCCCACACCCAACCTTGCCGCATGGATAGATCTTGCCAGATCCCGCCGGAACGGACCATTCTCTTGCGCCAACAACCACGAACCGCAACTGTGTCACGCAGCCAGCATGTCGACTTTGCGCCGCCTGACCCTGACCGCCTTGCCCAAGGTTCTGCTCTCGCGGCTGTGCGGACTCGCCACCTCCATGCCACTGCCCCGGTTCGCCCGGAAGGGCTTCTTCAGCTGGTTTGCGCGCCGCTATGGCGCCTCCCTGGACGAAGTGCCGGGAGAGCTCACCGACTACCGCAGCCTGCAGGCGTTCTTCAGGCGGTCGCTGACCAAGGAAGCGCGCCCCGTCGCGGACAGCGCGCTGGTCTGGCCCTGTGATGGCCGCATCGTCACGGCGGGCGCCTTCGCCGACGGCCGCATCCCGCAGGTCAAGGGCAACGACTACTCGCTCGCCGACCTGCTCGGCTGTGCGGAGTTCGCCAAGGAGCTCGCCGGCGGCCAGCAGGCGACGATCTACCTGGCGCCCGGCGACTACCACCGCGTGCATTCGGCGTTTGCCGGTGAGGTGCTCGAGGTCACGGCGCTGCCCGGCACGCTGTTTCCGGTCAACCCACCGGCGGTGCGCTGCATCGACAACTTGTTCGCCCGCAACAGCCGCCACGTATTCCGCTGCCGCATGAGTGACGGCACGCCGGCCGCCATCGTGATGGTCGGCGCCTACAACGTTGGCGGTACGAAGGTCACGGTGCCGAGTGGCTCGATCGAAAAGGGCCAGGAAGTCGGCCAGTTCGGCTTCGGCTCGACAGTGGTCCTGGTGCTCGGTGCTGGTGCGGCGCAGTTGCTGCCGGTGGCGCCTGAGCAGCGGACTCGCATGGGCGAGGCCGCGAGCAACTAGAAGCCAGCCGTGCGCAGCGCGAGACGCGCTTCGTCACCGGCGCGACCCTTCGTGCGTTGCGCCAGATGCTGCAGCATGTCCGTGCCGAAGCGACGCTCCGCGCCGACCGCCGACGTGAAGTAGGTCGCGATGCGCAGCAGCATCTCGGGCTTGACCGCCGACTCGCGCTTGAGGCGATCGAACAGCGGGAAGCCGCCGCGGATGAGCACGGTGAAGAAGCCCATCGTCGAGTTGCCGGGGGCGCCGGCGCCTTCGGCTTCGTCCGCCGACGCCAACAGCTTGGTCAGCGCGATCTGGTAGTGCACTTCGTCCTCGCTGTGCTCGCTCTGCGCAACCTTGGCGAGAACATGCAGGGCTTCGGCCGAACGGTGCGCGCGGCGCATGCGAACGGCCTTTTCGACGAGAGCCGGAACGATCTTCGCGCCGCCAGCGGCGAGCACGAGGTCGAGCAGCATGTCGCCGAGACGCGTGTTGGTCGTCAGCAGCTTCATCGCCTTGTCGACGGCAGCCTTCTGCAGCTTCGGTGCGATGTGCTCCTTGAGCTCCTCGAGAATGCCCGCGCAGGCCTTGGCCAGCTCCGGGTTCTTCGTCGATTGCATCAACTTGAGGACCGGCTCGACCGCCTGCTTGTTGCCGGCGAGGCCAGCCTTCGAAGCTTCGCGGAAGCGCTCGTCATCGTGGTCGAGGAACTTCAGGAAGCTCTTCGCCAACTCGGTGCCGCCAGCCGTGCGCAGCATGCGCAGGGCGAACAGCCGTTGCTCGGGTTGGCGCGACGCCAGCAGGCGCTTGAGGCCAGCGGCGAGGCCCGACGGCAACTCCGGCAGGTTGACGAGCACGTCGCGGATCGCTTCGTGCACGTTCTTCTGTGTGTTGTCCTCGAGCGATGCCATCATCGCCTTGGTCTGCAGGGCCGTCAGCTCGACGCCGCGCAAACCACGGAAGGCAGCCGCCCGCACCTGTGGTGCGATCTCGGCTTCGATGTTCTTGAGGAACAGGGCCTTGGAGCCCTTCGCGTCGACGACGGCGAGCACCGACAGGGTGCGGGCAACGATCGCCGGCGGCACGTTCTCGTCGAGGCGCTTCTGCAGCGACTCACGCAGCAGCTTGGCCATCGCCGGGGTGATGCTCTCGTGGGCGGACTCGATCAGGCCAGCGGCCGTGTCGGCGAGATCCGGGGCCATCAGCGCTGCGACCATCACATTGATGGAATCGGGGCTGAGTTCACGGCCGAGCACCGAGAGGATGCGGCCGCGCTGTTCGCCAACGGCCTGCGGGTAGATCCCGGCGAGCACAGGGTGAGCCGGGGCACCAACTTCGGAAAGAAGGTGGGCGGCGTGATCGGACAGGACTTCGTATTCGACGACGGCCTCTGCCAACTTGGCGAGCGCGGCCGGGTTGGCGATCTTGGCCAACGCATCCAGACAGAAGCGGCCGAGCACCGGCGAACGGTCGATGCCGTCGAAGAGGGCCTCCACGGCGCCAGCGTCCTTTGGCCGCAATTCGCCAAGGACCTGAGCTGCCGCAACTTGCAGCTCTGGCTTGCCCGTCTCGAGGAGTCCGACAATCGACTTTATCGTTTCATTCATGACCACGGAGGTACGTTACGCGCCACCGCCATTGAGCGGTTGACCACAAGGGCATGAGCCTTTGTGGTCAGGCTTCGGGCCCGGATTATGGCAGACTAATCCCAATCCCGCCACTGCCAGCCTGACGTGCCTGACCCTGAGACGTCCTGCCAGCGGTCAAGAGATCTCAAACCCTTCGATGAGAACGGATTATCAGTAGGCGAAACGGCCGTGCGCATTCTCTTCTTGACGCCATTTCTACCACACCCGGCGGCCACTCACGGGGGTGGCAGCTACGTGGGCGCCTTGGCTGAAGGGCTTAGGCAGCACGCCGAGCTCGGTCTCGTGCACCTGCGGCACCGCACCGAAGAGCAGCTACCGCCGGATACGTGGAGCTGGCACGCATCGGCCAACTACCAGGGCAGCGCCGGCGGACTCGGCCACCGGTTGCGGATGTTATGGCGGTGGCGGTCCCGACCGCTGCTGGCCGCCAAGTACTGGCAGCCGGAGCTCGGCGCCCTGATCAAGCAAGCCCGGGCAGATTTCCAGCCGGATATCGCCCTCGTCGAGATGGCCCAGATGGCTCAGTACCTGCCGTACTTGCGCGGGCTGCCGACGATCCTGACCGACCACGAAGCGGGCCGGCCGGCCAACCGCCAGACCGGGCTCGGAGAAGCCGCAGATCAGCGTGACGATCGTCTGTGGACCGACTTCGTGGTTCGGTACTACTCCCAGGCCTCCGCCGTCCAGGCGGTTACCCAAGAGGACGCAGACGTTCTGGCGACCCGGCTCAACCTGACGGTGACGGTGCGGCCGCCGACGATTGCGATCCCGGCGCCGACTGCGCGCGCGGCGCAGACTCCCCCACACGCCCTGTTCCTCGGCGACTACCGACATGGGCCCAACCCGGAGGCCGCGACAAAGCTGGCCGAGCGGTTGTGGCCACTGGTGCGCGCCAAGGTGCCAGATGCCGAACTGTTGCTCGCCGGTCCCAACGACGAGCCGATCCGCGGTCTCGACCAGCTGCCAGGCGTGCGCGTACTCGGCTTCGTGCCGGACCTGGGCGAACTGTTCGGCTCCGTCCGTGTGGTGCTGTCGCCGCTGTGGTCGGGCGGTGGCTTCCGCGTGAAGAGCGCGACCGCGCTCGCCCATGGCCTGCCGATCATCACCAACGAACTTGGCAGCCGTGGCTGCCTCGCACCGGAGCCCGCGTGCAGCGTCGGCGAATCGATGCAGGAACTGTGCGATGCGACGGTGCGCCACCTGACCGATCAGGAGCACGCCAACGCGGCGGGCAAGCTGGCGCGCACGTGGGCCAGTGAGCAATACGCCGCCGATGCCGTGGCGCAGTTGCAACTGCAGCGCATCCGCGAAGTGCTCGATTAGTGACCTATCAGGCCAACGCCTGCGTTGGAGAACGCGAAGCCAAACGAGTTGGCCGCGGGATCGAGCACGGCAAACTGCGTGTAGAACAACACGTCGAGCAACGCCGTTTGGTTGGGCACGTTGACGGGCAACGATGCGGCGCCAGCGGCATCCACCAACACCGTCGCGGTGATGTCGACCGCGACCAACAGTTCGCACCCGGGCGCGCCGAGCGACTGCAGACTGAACGGCAGCGACGCGCCGTTCCACTGCGTGTTGGAGTTGCCGAACAACAACGCGGCAGCGGAGTTCGGCAGGGCATCCGTGAGGTCCAACGAGAACGCGCCGCCGATCGCCGGCACACCGTTGTTGGTCAACTCAGGGATCGCACCGGGCACGCCACCACCGCTGCAGACCAACTGGTACGAAGGATGCTGCACGACGTTGGACGCCGACCAGTTTGGGTTGCTCGGTGGCCGCCGCCAGAAGCCGTTGCCGGACGTGCCACTGTTGAGCGTCGACGTGAAGATCGTGCCGGTGTCCGACGCGATGAAGAACTCCTCGCCAGCCTGGAACGACGTCGGCGCATTGAGCACGACTTCGTAGAAGCCGGGCTGCACGTCGACCGTCATGGTGCCCGTCGTGACTGGCGTGAACTCCGGTTGGCCGCCGGCAGTTGCGAGGTAGAGGCCCGCGTTGACGGTCACGGGTGAGTTGCCGGCCGCGGCCGTGAACAGCTTGAAGCCGGTCACGGTGATCGCATCCGGCGTTTGCACGCGATACGCGTATTCGTTCTGCGAGTTGTGCCCGTGGAGGGTGCCGCCTGCGGCGTTGACCGTGACGCAGTTGTTGGGCGTCAAGCCGCTGCCCGCACACCCGGCACCAAACACGCCGTGGGTTGCGACCTGGCCTTCTTGCAAGACGACGTCGTGGACGAGCGTCTGGCCGCCAACCAAGGCCAACTGCGTCGTCAACGGCAGGTGGCCATCGGCCGTGAACGTCACGTCCCACGTGCCCGGCCCACCCCACAAGTGGTAGCGACCGAAGCGACCGCCGGACATCACCGTCTGGCCGTTCTGGAACGCCTCGCCCGACACGGTGATCGATGCCTCCAGCGGCACGCCACCGTTGCTTGACGTGACGTGGCCCGTCAACGGCACGGGTGCCAGCATGTGTTCCAACACACCGGGCCAGGCGTTATCCAACTCGACCTGCGTCTGCGTGAACGGCGCGGTGCACACGGCAAACTCGACGAGGAAGCTCATCGTGCCCTTCGTCGAGAAGTGCCACTCCATCAACGTGCCACAGCAACAAGTGCCGACCGGCGGGTAGTTCATGGCCGTCGCGATGTTGTTGTGGATCGGATCCATCGCGGCGCGAACCATCGCAGGGATCGACGACTCCACCAACGGGTTGTACGGGTGGCGGATGTCGGGACCGGCGCAGTGCACGTCGAGTAACCGTTCGAAGCCTTCGATCTCGGCCATCATCAACAGCGCCTGGATCTCCGGCTCGGACGCCGGTCCTGGACCGTGATAGGTGTTGCTCGTCGTCGACGAACTGCTGCCGCACTGACTCCAGTAGAACGGGTAGTTGCGGTTCATGTCGACGCCGAACGAACCGTCCCCGTTGTCGCGGCGGTTCTTTCGCCACAGGTTGTTGTTGTTCCAGACGTACTCGAGGCCATCGGGATTGAGGTTCGGCAGGATCCAGATCTGGTTGTCGTCGACGAGTTGCGTCAACACCGGATCGGTGCCGTACCCCGACAGCAACTTCTCGGCGGTGTAGAGCGGGATCTCGATCGTCGCCAACTCACCCGAGTGGGTATTGGCAGAGACGACGAGGTTGGGTTTGTCCTGCTCGACGTCAGGCGCGTTGGAGATGCGCAGCGCGTAGATGTTGAAGCCGTCGTGCGTGACCGGCGCGTTGTAGCGCGTCTGCAAGTCGTAGACCTTGCACAGCGCCGGGTAGGCCTGCTCGAACGCCTGCAGATCGGCGATCACCTCGGCACGCGTGTGGTAGCCCGGGTCGTAACCATCGAGACCGGCGAGACTCGCCGCGTTGCTCGCAGCGTTGACGATCTGCTGATACGGCTGCGACTGCTCGAGGATCATGAACAGCGTGCCGGGCGGCAGTTGCCGACGCAGGTCGCGCAGTTCGTCCTTGGTCACGATGACGTTGGCGTTCTCCCAACCGCGCGAGCGATGCACCTTGACGTGATCGCCGATGAGGCCTTGGGCCACCAACGATTGCTGCAGCCCGGCGCGACCACTGACCATGACGCGCAGCGATTCACCGAGCTGCGATTTGGTTTGCGCGGACGCACTGGCGAGAAGGGTAGCGAGAGCCACGACGAGGAAGCGCGACAGCATGGTCGCGTTAGCCTACAGCAGCGGTCGCTATCGCGCCTGTTGCTGCTTTTGCCGGCTATCGCCGGGGTGCTAGCTCTTGCCAGCCGTCGCGGGCGGCGACGTCGACGTGTGCTTCGGCGCCGGCAGCTCCTTGTTCGGCTTCTTGCGCAGGCGGAACTTGCGCATCGTCTCCTGCAAGAACGACTCCATCTTCGAAGTCTCCTTGCCGCGCACGAAGTTCCACATGATGCGGAACACCCGCGTCGGGTGGAACAGGAAGCTGTTGAGGTAGAAGGCAGCGACGACGCGGTATTTCCAGCGCGTCAGCTTCTTCGCACTCAGTGCGTCGCAGTACTTGCGGTCCTCACTGAGGAACTTGTTGTGCACGTAGATCGGCAGCTTCAGGAACGCATCGTCGTACGTGATCTTGCCTTCCTTCTCGAGCTGGCGCGTGATCTCCGTGTTGGGCAACGGGAAGAAGAAGCCCGCCGAGACATCGTCGATGCCGGCGCGACCGAGGCGCGCGGCCAGCTTGACCGATGCCTTCATGTCGATGGCTTCGTCGGTCGGGTAGGCCAGCACGAAGAACGCGCCGACGTTGAGCCCCGCCTTGACCGACGCCCGCACTGCGCGGAACAGCTTCTCGTCGGTCAGCATCTTCTTCATGTGCTTGCGCGTGCGCTCACTGCCCGACTCGGGCGCGAAGTTGAGCGAACGGCAACCACTGCGGACGAGCAGCTTGGCGACTTCTTCGTCGATGATCTCACTGCGCGTGCCAGCCGGCAGCTGCCACGTGATCTTGAGGCCGCGGTCTTCGACCTGCTTGCAGAACTCGACCACCCAATCCCGCTTGAGGATGGCTGTCAGGTCCTGGAACGGGAAGTTGGTCGCGCCGTAGGTCTTGTAGTAGTGCTCGATCTCGTCGAGCACGTCCTTGGGCTCACGCGCATACCAGCGCGTCGTCCACATGTTCGGCGAACTGCAGTAGGTGCACTGATACGGGCAACCACGCGTCGCGAGGATCGGGACCGTCTTGCCGTAGTAGATGCCACTGACGAGGCGGTTGATCGAGTAGGACTCGATGTCGAACAGCTCCCAGGCCGGCCACGGGATCTCGTCGACGTTCTTGATGCGGTCGCGGCGGTCGTTCTTCTGGAACTCGCCCTTCTCGTTGCGGAACGCGATGCCGGGGATGACCGTGTGGTCGAGACCGAGCTCGAGGGCGCGGAACAGCGCGACGGCGGTCTCTTCGCCTTCGCCGATGACCAGGTAGTCGATCGGCGCCTGCTCCATGGACAACTCCGGCACGGCCGTAAAGTGCTCGCCACCACAGATGATCGGCGTGTCCGGGAAGGCCTCGCGCAGCTTGTGGAGCAGCTCGCGCACAATCGGCCAGCTGTAACTCCACATGCTGGTGAGGCCGATCGCCTTCGTATCGCTCGGAATGCGCTCGATGATCTCCTCGGGCGTCAGGCCGAGGCGCCAGATGTCGCCATCCGGCACCATCTGCTCCGGAGCTTCTCCGAGGGCATCGATGATGTGCACATCGTGCTTGTCATCGCGCAGAACGGCGGCGATGTAGGCGAGCCCCAGCGGCAGACTTGGCCGCAGGGCAGTGAGGCCGTTCTTGTTGATGTAGACCGGCGGATGGAGAAGTGTGACCTTCATCGTGAGGCGAGGTTGTCCCGCTGGAAGCGGGGCCAACAACTATAGCATTGGCATCTAGCCCTAGACTGGGGCCAATTCCAAAACTCGTGGCTATAAAGTTCTCGGACTTTGCAGCAACTTAGCTGGTCGTCGTTCGTCCACGGCAGTCCCAAGTTGAGCCTCCCCCTCAGATTCCCTCGCCCCGGCTCGTCTGCCGGCGCCCGCAAACCGCGACAAGACCGGCCTATCCCAATGCGCACACTGGTTGCAGCCCTCAGCGTTCTCCTGTTCTTCGCCAACGATATTTCTGCCCAGCGTAGAGGTGGCGACATCAAGCCTGGACCTTGGACGACCAAGTCGAAGATTCCGAAGGGCTGGATCGTGCACCGCACCAAGAACTACGAGATCCAGTCCCAGTGCGGCAAGGACAAGGGCAAGCGCCTCGGCAAGCACATGGAGGTCATGAACAAGGTCTACCGACGCCTGTTCCGACCCGACAAGGACGGCGCCAAGCGCCAGGTCATCAAGCTGCTGAAGAACCGCGAGGCATACATGCGCTACGGCGCGCCCCCGGGCTCGGCCGCCTACTACAGCCGCGGCGAGCGCGAGATGGTCTGCTACGACACCGGCAAGTGGAGCGACGAGAAGAAGACGGGCCCGATCACCGGCAAGGAAAAGAAGGCCGAAGCACTGGCCAAGCGCCTCGCGCGCGTAAGTGACCTGATGAAGATGGACCTGCTCGGCTGCGCCGCGCACGAAGGCTGGCACCAGTACTTCGCGTGGTACACCGTCTCGATGGGCCAACCACTGCCGTCGTGGATCAACGAAGGCATGGGCGACTACTTCTACACCGCCGCGCCGAAGGAAGTGAAGGGCCGCAAGGTGCCCGCCAAGGTCGGCCGCCTCAACGACGGCCGCCTGATGGTGCTCAAGCAAGCTGTCCGGGCCAACCGCTACGTGCCGCTGCAAGAGCTGATCTCGATGTCGAAGCAGGCCTTCTACTCAAACCCGAGTGTCTGCTACGCCGAGGGCTGGGCCTTCTGCCAGTTCCTGCTGCACTCCGGCAACAAGAAGTACAAGAAGATCATCCCGAACTACATCCGCTACGTGCGCAACGACAGCAACTACGAGGCTGTCACGAAGCGTGCCTTCAAGGGCTTCGACATGGAGAAGATGGAAGCGGAGTTCAAGGCCTGGATCGACAAACTGCCGACTCCCGGATCTTTCAAGAAAGACGAAGGCAGCGAAGGCGAGAACTGAGAGGCGTTCGCCGCTACAAGTGCGGCTGTAACCCTCTCCCATGAACCTCTTCCAGGTCGCCCGCCTCACCGCGGGATTCGCCGGCTTCTTCACGCTGGCTCAGCTGCCCGCCTTCGTTTCGGCTCTGACCGAACCGAGTAGCTCGTCGCTTTCGCCGAGCTTGGGGTTCGGCTTCAGCATGGGCATCGGCGGCCTGGTCGCGTTGGGCCTGTGGCTGATCGGCCGCCGCGACGACACGCAGATCTTCCGCAAGGAGACGATCGCGGTCGCCGGCCTGTCGTGGTTCCTGGCCGGATTGATGGGAGCGATCCCGTTCCTCGTGTCCGGGCTGCTGAGCAATCCGATCGACGCGTTCTTCGAGGCCATGAGCGGCCTGACGACGTGCGGCGCCACCGTGCTCGGCGGCAGCAACATGGAGATCGACCAGGTCGCGCCGAGTCTGTTGCTGTGGCGTGCCATGCTGCAGTGGATCGGCGGCATCGGCATCGTGCTCGTGTTCGTCGCCATCCTGCCCGCGATGGGCGTGACGGCGAAGAACCTGATGTCCTCTGAGTCCGTCGGGGTCGCCACCGATTCGTACACGCCGCGTGCCGTCGAGAAGGCGCGCATCATCGCGACGATCTACATCGGCATGACGACGCTGTGCACGTTGCTGCTCGTGTTGATCGGCGGCTTCGGCTGGTTTGACGCGATGTGCCACGCCTTCACGACGATGGCCACCGGCGGCTACTCGACGCGCGCGTCGATCGCCGAGTTCGACAGCTTCGGCGGCGAGATGGTGTTGATCGTGTTCATGTTCCTCGCCGGCGCGAGCCTGGCGGTGATCGCGACGCACTTCCGCACCGGGTTCCGCTGCATCGGCAAGCTCGTGCAGTCTGCCGAGTTCCGCATCTACGCGGCGACGTCAGCCATCCTCGTGACCCTGATCACGATCTCGCTGATGCGCGGCGGCCTCGACTTCGGCCCGGCGCTGCGCCAGGCCGCGTTCAACGGTGTCAGCGTGGCGACGTCGACTGGTTACGCGACCGCCGACTTCCAGGCGTGGCCGCCTACCGCGACCCTTGCGTTGTTCGCGGCGATGTTCGTCGGTGGCTGTTCCGGCTCCACAGCCGGCGGCTTCAAGCAGGTCCGCCTGCTCGTAATCCTGCGGCTGCTCGGCTACACGCTGCGCCACTTCGTGCGCCCGAAGAGTGTCGAACGCATCAAGCTCGACAACGAGGTCCTGCCGGCCGCGGTCATTTCGTCGATCCTCGCAATCGTGCTCTTGTGGTGCGTGACCGTCATCGTCGGTGCCGTCGTCGTAAGCTTCGATGACCACCTCAACTTCACGTCAGCCTTGGCCGCGAGCGCCAGCATGGTCGGCTCGTGTGGCCCGGCGCTGACAGCCGTCGATCCCGTCACATCCGAGCCGCTGGTTGGCATGGCGGACATCGGCCCACTCGGCGGCTACGGCGAACTGCACGGCTGGACCAAGCTCGTGCTCGCGGTGCAGATGGTGTTCGGCCGCCTTGAGCTGCTGACCGTGCTCGCGCTGTTCTCGCCCAACTTCTGGCGACGCTAGCGGTCGTTGAGGATGACCTTCTCGCGGCGCTTGAAGATGATCCGCACCGGCACTTCCTGACAGTCGAACCGGTCGCGCAAGCGCTGCTCCAGGAAGCGGCGGTACTGGTCCGGGAACAGCTTCGGGTTGTTGACGAACACGATGACGGTGATCGGTTCGGTGCCGACCTGCGTGCCGTAGAACAGCTTCGGAATGTCGCCGCCGGACGGCATCAACCGCTCCTTGGCCAACTGCAGCTCATCGTTGAGTTGCGGCGTCGGCATCACGCGGCAGGTCTGCTCGTGCAGGTCGAACAGCAGCTTCAGCATCTCCGTGACGTTGATGCCTTTGAGCGCCGACACGAACACCACCGGCGCGTGGTCGAGACCGGGCAGCTGCTGCTTGATGTATTTGTCCCACTTCTCGATATCGAACGCGTCTTTGCCTTCCTTCGGCGCGACATCGATTTTGTTGCCAACGAGAATGACGGGTTTGCTCTGTTCGACGCAGTAGGCCGACAGGTTCTTGTCGACCTGGCTGATCTTCTCGCGCACATCGAACATGTGCACGCAGACCTTGGCGCGTCGGATGCTCTCGTTGCCACGTGAGTGCGCGAAGATCTCGATCGCGTGCTCGATGCTCTTCTTCTTGCGCACGCCAGCCGTATCGATCGCGACCAGCTTGCGGCCTTCGTGCTCGAGTTCGACGTCGACCGAATCGCGCGTGGTGCCGGGCACTTCACTGACGATGACCCGATCCTCACCGGCGAGACGATTGAGCATCGTCGACTTGCCGGAGTTGCGCTTGCCGATGATCGCAAACTGCAACGCACCGTCGTCTTCACGCGGCTCGTTGTTGGCGACCGCCTCCGGCAACTCCTCGCCGATGCGCTCCAGCAGTTCGTGCATGCCAAAACCTTCCTTGGCACTGATGACGCTCGCTTCACCGAAGCCCAACCGCTCCCACTTACTCGCCGCGATCTCGTCGTAGAACGACTCCATCTTGTTGGCGACGAGCAGCACCTTGCGGTCCTTCCCGAGCCGGCGCAATCGCCGCGCGACCATGTCGTCGGTCGGCACACGGCCTTCCTTGCCGTCGACCAGGAACAGGATCAGGTCCGCGGTATCAATCGCGACTTCGATCTGTTCTTCGACGTGATCCTTGAGCTGCGCCTCGTCGACGAGGCCCAAGCCACCGGTATCCACTAGCTCGAAGGCGTAATCATCATTCCTTAATATGACGCTTACGCGGTCGCGCGTGACACCGGCGGTCGGCTCGACAATGGACACACGCCGCCCCACCAGTCGATTCATCAGACTGGACTTACCGACATTGGGCCGGCCAACGATTGCGACACGTGGGAGGGTCATTAGGGGGCGAACACCATACGGATAACCCGCGTCGGACTCCAGACGGGCCCGCTCCAATGGTCCCACAATGAAAAAAGCGTCACGGTGCAACCAAGGCCTTCACGGGCACATACGACCGACCCTGACGATTTCCTGGCCACTGCCTCAAGTGGTCGGCAGCAACCTCCGATGTCATGGCTGTCGGCGCCCAGGAACGTCGGCAGGAGAACAACATGTCGGTTGATACGAGCCAAGCCGTGCCCTCGGGCCTCTTGAGCGCCACGGCGCCCCTAGTCAGGGTCGTCGATGACGAAGTCGCCATTCAGGCGCTATTCGAACGAATTGGTCAGCTATGCGGCTTTGCAGTCGATTGCCATAGCACGGCCGAGTCGTTCCTCAACGCCTACGATGACCTGCGCCCAGGGTGCCTCGTCATCGATTTGATGCTGCCCGATCGGTCCGGCATCGAAGTCCTTCAAGAAGTCACCAACCGCGGCTGCGAGCTGCCGGTCGTCTTCATGAGTGGCATGGCCCGCGTATCCGAAGCCGTGCAAGCGCTCAAGCTTGGCAGCATCGACTTCGTGGAGAAGCCATTCGACGTTCAGCAGATCGCCGAAGTGCTGCGTCGCGCCGTCGACCTCGACCTGAACCGTCGCCGTCAGGGCGCCGACCAGGACGACCTTCGCCGTCGCTTCCAATCGCTGACGCGTCGCGAGACGCAGGTCATGGAGCAGATCGTTCGCGGTGCGGCCAACAAGGAAGTTGCCGCCAGCCTCGGCCTGAGCCACAAGACGGTCGAAGTGCATCGCGCCAACGTGATGCGCAAGACCCAGGCCCGCTCGCTCGCCGAACTGGTTCGCCTGCACGTCGCAGCCAACCAGTCCGAACAGCCGCAACCGGCCTAGTCGGTCTCAGCTCAGTAAAGCAACGTAGCTAGTCGTCGGCGGAAGGTATCCAGCCGCTCGTCTTCCTCTCCAACGACGACAAAGCACAACAGCATGGCTCGCCTGGCGAGCCCTTGCTCAAAGTCGCGATCCGCGGACACCGAGTCCAAGATCGACGCCATCGCAGCGTCGTAGTCGCGCGCGAGGAACTCCTGCCTCGCCCCTATCAGCTTCTCGGCAGCCTCACCAGCTGCCGCGTCCAACCCGGGCGCAAACCACGCCAGTCCGGCAACCATGCGCTGCCCCACTGCGTAGTACTCGTCCTCTTCGGGGATCCCGCTCAGCGCGTCCTCGACCGCTGCCGCATCGCCTGCAGCCGCAGCAACACGCGCCCGTTCGAAACGTGCCGGCGGGCTGTCCGGATCGATCGCCGGTTCATCGTCGGCCGAGGTATCCGCCGCGAGCTTCTCGATCTTGTTCTTCGTCAGGAACTCGATCACCTCAGCCTCGCCCAGCGCGCCCTGGAAGCCATCCGCGGGGCGGCCATCGATCACGAGCACGCAGAACGGAATGCCCTGCACACCGAACGCCTGGGCCAGTTCCTGCTCGTTGTCCGCGTCGACCTTGCCGAGCACGAACGCTCCGCCGTAGTCGTCCGCGACCTTCTCGAGCACGGGCCCGAGGGTCTTGCACGGGCCGCACCATTCCGCCCAAAAGTCGAGCAGAACAGGTGTTTGCATCGATCGCTCGACGACATCCTGCTGGAACGTGGAGGCGGTGATGTTCTGCACATGGGGTCCGGCCATGGCGCGTCTGTAGGTGGCCGGGGCCGAAACGTCAATGAAGGATCCGGCACTTGGGGTCTTGTCGTTACGAGAACCCCACACAGAACGCCCATTCGACGCCGCCAGGCCACGACTCCCGGGCGCCCAGAATCTCGACCCGTCGGCACGCTAGTTGTTCTTACTGGCTCACCGGACCGAGGCCACGCACTACCAGGATGGGGTGCGTGAGAGAGAGGCGACCGTTGCCTCGGTCCGGCATCTTCCCCCTCGCCCCTAGCTCTGCTAGGCCACGACGCCGACCGAACCCAACAGGGCGGTCACGAGCTCGAGGATGCCGAACACCAGCAGGCCGACGCCCAGCTGCAACGTCAGGGCGAGCGCCGCATTGAGGCGCGGCAGGCCAAACAGCGTGCACAACGCGAACAGCGACAAGCTCGCATTGCCGAGCATCATCAACACCACACTGAGGTCGCTGACCGGAACCATGCCCACCTGCAGCAAGCCGGTGACCATGTACCAAACGCCAAGGCCGGTACTGCGCGACAACTGCACGGCTTCGCCACCGACCACGCGCACGGACATGTGCACTGCGAGTCCAGACCCGACGAGCAACAACAGACCGAGGCTCAACCACTGACTCGGCGCAGCCGGTGCCAACCACGGATAAGCACGATCCAACGCCCCGATACGGCGCTGCCAATGAGAACGGCCGCGCTGATCGACCGGCACCGACTCCGTGCTGCCAGGAACGACGGGGGCCTGGATCGGGCCCTTCCACGTGATCCGCGCGGTCTCGCCAGCAGGAGCTGGGGCAGGAGCAGCCGGCGCAACAGCAGCATCCGGCTGCTGCGGCTTTGCCGCCAGGTCGGGAGCGGCTGGCACATCTGCCGCACCAGCTTCAGGAACGTCGCTCGTAGAACCCTCTGCCGCAGCAGGAGTCTCTGGCTCGTCGCCGGCACCGACGGTCGCAGGATCGACGCCCAGCTTGAATCGACAACTGCGCACCTGCGCCGCAGGAATCTTCAGCACCTTGTTGCCGACCTCGATCTCGAGCAGCTCGAGATCCATCTTCAGCACACGCCCCTCGAGCTTGCGCCCGTCTTCCAACATGACTGACGCAAACCGTTCCTGCGCCACAGTCGGCGACAGCAACGAAAGCGTGAGTGCAACCGATGCTAGGAGTCGAATCATTTCGGAGGCTTGATCGGGCCAACCGGAACGACGCTTGAGGTCGGAATCCCGGCTTGAGAACGCCCCCACGGGGCCGACGCTGGCGCGCTCCGCGGGTTCTTCCTACCCTTTGGCAACGAACTGCCGCTGCGGCCAAGTACTTGAGGATCGTCACGAAACACGTTCCCGCCAAGATCGCTTTGACCCGCCGAACCAGATGATGACGACCCCACGACTGCGCCTCGCGCTCCCAGCCCTCCTCGTTGCCTGCACCGCAGCGGGCCAAGCTCCCGCGACCGCCACCAAGGAGAGCCCAACTCCCAAGAAGAGCGCGGCCCCCAAGCAGAACGGCGTCCCCAACCAGGAAGCGCTCGCCCTACGCGTCACGAAGGCACATCAGCCCGGCGGCACGATCCCGTCGATCGAAGCGTTCACCAGCAAGATCGAACTCGAACTCAAAGACGTCACGGCAGAACAAGGCGGCCAGGCGACCCTCGACGTGCAGTTCATGGAGCTGAAGGAACCCGGCCGCAAGCGAACCACGACGCTACTCCGCTACGAAGCCAAGGGTGCCGAAGAGCGCATCGTGCGCGGCTTCGATCTCTACGGACCGTGGCACCTGCACAACGGCAAGCCCCAAGACCTGACGGCGCCCAACGCCACGCAGGACTACAAGCACTTCAAGGAACACCGCAACCTCGCCCGCCAGATCGTGCGGTTCCTGACTCCCGGCAACGTCATCCGCGCGCTCAACAACGCGACTCCGGTAACCGAGCGCAAACTCAAGCTCGGCCGCAAGGCCACCAACGCACTCGCGATCGAAGGCGACGTCGACCGCTTCCCCTTGATGCATCAGGGTGGCGAAGAGTCACAAGCGCACCTGACGATCTGGATCGACAAGAAGACGAACCACTTGCTCGCCGTCGACGTGACGCCGATCGACAAGGCTACAAACAAGCAGCAACCACAGCGGCGCGAACGCATCACGATGCAGAAGCTGCAAAACCGCAACGGCCTGCTGACGCCGAAGTACCTGCACTACCTAGTGCCCGGTAAGCGCGGGCAGTTGCGGATCCACTCGACGGTGCATCTGATCAACCTGGACCTGCGGCCGACGCTGACGACGGGCGACTTCAACCGCAAGTAGCTGCTAGCAGCGCCTACGGAAGTAGCGTTCGAGCTCCGCCGAACTGAACGTCAACACCGTCGGCCGTCCGTGCGGACAGTTGTGCGGATGCTCCAGCTTGGCTGCGACCTTCAGCAACTCGGCGATCTCTTCGTCGGTCAACTGATCACCGCTCATCACCGACGCGCGACACGCCATCGAGTGGAACTTCTCGGCGATGTGTTCGCCAAGTGAGCTCTTGCCGTCGTCGGATTCTTCGGACGCCAACGCCTTCACCAACTGCGCCGGATCCGTCTTGCTCAAGACCGTCGGCATGCCTTGCACGGCAACCGCGTTGGGACCGAACGACTCCAGCAACAGACCTTCGGTCGCGAGCTGATCCTGGATCGTCTCGAGCCACGCCTGCTCACTGGGCGTGACCTCCACCACCGTCGGCACGAGCAGACGTTGGATCTTCACATCGCGCGCCGCGTGCTGCTTCTTCAGTTGCTCGTACATGACGCGCTCGTGCAGCGCGTGTTGGTCCACGACCAGCAGACCGTCATCGCCTTCGAGCAGCAGGTAGAGATCCATCACCTGCAGGAAGCGGCCGTTGGCGCGCTTGAACGGATTCGGACGCGTGGCCTTGGCGGTGACGCCGCCGGTCGCCTCACGGACCACGGCGGGCTCCGGATGGTGGCTCGCGCTGCTGGCACCAAGGCCAGCGGGCCGTGACACCGGTGACGGTTCGAACAACGACGATCCCGTCGGGAACCCCGAACGCGCCCGCGGCATCTCTGGCCGGATCTCAACGCCACCGGCGCGCGCTTCGGCACCGCGGCCGATCACCGCCGTGCGTCCTTGCAGCGCGCCGCGCACGGTCTCGTGCAGACACCCAGCAACCTTGCGCGACTCGACGAAGCGCACCTCGGCCTTGCGCGGGTGGATGTTGACGTCAACCTGGCTCGGCGGCAGCACCATCTGCAGCACGTAGACCGGGAAGCGCCCACCCATCAAGAACTCGCGGTACGCCTGACGAACGGCGTGCAGCGCGCTCTTCTCGCGCGCCATGCGACCGTTGACGTAGGTCAGTTCGAGCTTGCCGTCGCGACGCGCGAGGTCGGGTTCGCCGACGACGCCTTCGACCTTGAGACCATCGAACTCGCGCGTAACCGGGATCAGGCCATGACCGAGATCACGGCCGAAGCATTGCTGCACGCGTTCGGCGAGCGTGACGCCCATTGGCAGACGCAGCAGCTCCTTGCCGTCACTGACGAATGTGAAATCGACGTCGAGACGCGCGAGGCCGAGTTCGGCCACCAGCTGTTGGATGCGGGCACGTTCGGCGTGGGCAGCCTTCAAGAAGCGACGGCGCGCCGGCACGTTGAAGAACAGGTCGCGGATCTCAATGCGCGTGCCCTTGGGGCTACCGCACGGCTGTGGTTTGGATTCCTTGCCACCGTCGCAACGAACCTCCCAACCTTCGGAGGCACGCGCGCGCTTGCTCTGTACGCGAGCCTTGGCAATGGCGCCGATGGAGGCCAGCGCTTCGCCGCGGAAGCCGAGGCTGCCGATGTGTTCGAGGTCGTGCACGTTGGCGAGCTTCGACGTCGCGTGGCTGGCGAACGCCAACGGCAGGTCTTCGGGCAAGAACCCCTCACCGTTGTCGATGACAGTCAACTCTTCGGCACCACCACCACGGATCTCGACGCAGATGCGCGTGGCGCCGGCATCGAGCGAGTTCTCGATCAGTTCTTTCGCGACCGACACCGGCCGTTCGACGACTTCGCCAGCGGCGATCTGGTTGACGACGGCAATAGGCAGCTTCTTGATCACAACTCCATCTCCTCAGCCGTCTCGATCGGCACACCATCAAACCACTGCGCCAGGAAGCGCTCGAGCAACGTCTCGGGATCCGCGCCGGCGAGGCGGATCTTGCGTTGGCAGGCGTGCAACGCCGTGATGCCACGATGCAGACGGTCGATGCTGCAGAACTTCACCTGCGCGACGAACCGATCCGCAAACTGACGCACGCCAGCCTGCCGCGGCAGGTCACGCACCGAGACACCCTTGTCGAGCAGCAGGCGGCCGTCGTAGACCTGCCCCATCTGCCGGAACATCCAACTGCTGGCAAACGGCAGCACGCCACCGCCATCCATGACCTTGCCGTCCTGCTGCTTCACGCCGCGCGTGAACATCGCCGACAGCGATCGCTGGGCGGCCTTGCGATCGCCGGTCAGCACCGCTTCCGTGAACTCGAACGGCGTCGACTCGAAGCTGACCGTCAACTTGCCAACGAGGTCCTTCGGGGCGAGTGCGGTACTGACGGCGCCGTCAAACTGCGTCTTGAGGCGCTCGAGTTCGGCGAGCAATTCGCCGGGCGACTTGCCGACTTGCGAAGTCAACAAGAGGGCGCTCTCGGGCGTCAACGGCACGCCGAGCTTCTTGCTGCAGACGAGCACCCACTTGCAGAGTTCGCCTTCCAGCGGCCCGCGCTCGCGCTCGAACGGCAGTTCGTAGAGGTCGCGGAATTCAAACAGGGCGCCACCAGCGGTGACTTCTTTGACGAGCGCCGCCGCGGCCTTCTTGCGCTTGTCGAGCTTGGTCGCCTCGAGCAGCAGGCACGAACCATCGGGGATCTTGGGCGCGAGTTCCGCGATCGACGCACTGTGCTTCTGCCACCAGGCACTGCCACGCCGCACGGCCACGAAGTTGCGCGTCGCAAACAGGCCGCCGCCGCGCAGGTCCTGCAGTTCGGGCGACAGGTTGGTGCTCGGCCCATCATCGTCGCCGTCGTCATCTGCGGGTGCCTTGAGATCGGCGCCGTCGACGTGACGCAGCTCAGCGTCCTTGGGCACCGCCTTGAGCAAGCGCTCCATCGCCTTGTTGCGGAAGAAGTCGCTCGGGCCGGTGACCGCGACAACCTTCGGCAACCCAGCTCGTACGAGCTTGTCGAGCCGGGTCAGTTCGATACTCGGATTGGGAGCAGCCACGTGTCTAGAAATACAGGTCGACGCAGCCCGCTGCGAACATCACTACGGCCAAGCTGCCGTTGGCGGTGAAGAAGGCAGCCTGGATGCGAGACAAGTCGTTGGGCCGCAACAGGCGGTGCTGCCAGATCAGCAGGCCAGCCGCCAGGGCGACGCCGCCGAAGTAGACCTGTTGCAGGCCAACCATGGCGCCAAACCACAAGAACCCGGCTGGCGCGAGCACGTGCAACAGGCGGCTGATCCACATCGCGCCGCGGCGGCCCAGCAACACGGGTAGGGAGCGCAGGCCACGTTCGCGGTCGAAGTCATCGTCCTGACAGGCGTAGAGCACGTCGAAGCCGGCTACCCACAGGGCGACCGAGACACCGAGCACGACGGGCGCGTAGAGGCGCGCACTGAACTCGCCGTCGGCGGCGAACCAGGCGGCGACCGGCGACACGCCGAGGGCGATGCCTAGCCACAGGTGGCACAGGGCCGAGAACCGCTTGGCGTAGCTGTAGCCGAGCAACCACGCGAGCGTCGGCACGGCAAGCAACATGCACATCGGCGACAACAGCCAGCAGATGGCCAGGAACGAGGCTGAGGATCCGATCGTCAGCAACAGCGCGCTCCGTGCAGACACCAGGCCGCTCGGGATCTCGCGGTTCTGCGTGCGCGGGTTGTCGGCATCGAGATGACGGTCGGCGTAGCGGTTGAACGCCATCGCTGCTGTCCGCGCAGCGACAACGGCGAGCACGACGAGGACGAGCAGCCGCAGAGACGGAGTGCCATCGGTCGCGACGAGCAGCGACAACAACGCAAACGGCATCGCAAACACCGAGTGCGACAGTTTGACCAGGCTGGCGTAGGCGCGAACCCGGGAGACGGCGGCAGCGCTCACGTTGCCTCTCCTTCGTCCCACTTGGATTCGTTCGTTGGCGTCTGCCAACGCGGCACGAGGTTGTGCGCAACGTCGAGGCGGTCGAGGATCTTGCCGACGACGAAGTCGACGAGTTCGGCGATCGAGTTGGGCCGGTGGTAGAAGCCGGGCATTGCTGGCAACACGATCACGCCCATGCGGGCGAGCTTGAGCATGTTCTCGAGGTGCACTTCCGAGAGCGGGGTTTCGCGCGGCACGAGCACGAGCGAACGGCCTTCTTTGATCGCGACGTCGGCAGCGCGTTCGACCAGGTTGCTGGAGAAGCCGTGCGCGACGCGAGCCAACGTGCCCATGCTGCACGGCACGACGATCGTCGCAGCGATCTTGGCGCTGCCCGACGCTGGTGCGGCCTCGACGGCATCGAGCGCGTGCACATGCAAATTGTCGTGCAGAGCCTGCGGCACGAGTTGGGCGAGGTCTGGTGACGCCGCCTCGAGTTCGATGCCATCTTCGTGCTGCAACACACGCAGTGCGGCGCCTGTCGCACACAGGTGCACCGTGTGGCCGAGCTGCAGCAACACCTCAACCAACCGCCTGCCGTAGCGACTACCGCTACCACCCGAGAGGCAGACGGCGAAGCTGCGAGACAACTGTGCTTGCGGCGCGGACGTCATTGGTTCTGCACGTAGAAGTAGATGTTGTAAGCGGTGTGCGTGTAGACGCAGACTCCGTAGCCGCGCACCCACATCAGCAGGCCAAGCAGAACACCGGCCATCGTACGGAATACGAAGCGGCCCTGATCGTACGGTTCGCCACACAGGTGGTGGAACCACGAAAACACCAACGCACTCCCCACCACGGCAAACAGGCCGGCGAGCCAGATCGGCAGAGACCAACTACGCACAGCTTGCATGGCGATCCACACGAGGGCCGACATCAGCCCGAGGCGGAACACCAGTTCTTCGAAGACGCCGGCACCGACCGAACCAACGAGGTTGGCGACCATCGACGACCCCTCAGGCGTCAACGACAACAAGCGGTTGGCCGACGACGTCATCGCCGAAGCGATCGGACCGAGCATGACCCCGTAGACGATGCCTTCGAGTGCGATGACCGCGGCAACGCGCGACCATGGGATCTTGTGTTTGACGAGGGAGCGTGCTGCGACGGCGATCAAGACGGCGAAGCCAATGCTCACGTAGAGGTGAGCCTGCGAACCGAAGCGACCGATCTGCTGTAGCAGGAGCAGTTCGGCACCGTTGCGTTCGTCGGGCAGCAGCATCCAGCGCATGACCATGTAGCCGATCCACAACGGCAGCACCGAGAACAGGCCCATCGCCGGCTCTCGTGACCAGTGGAAGTATCCCGAAGGCCGTGGCGCTTCGGCAGGTTCCGGATCAGACCGCTTGGACTTCGCCACGATAGATGGCAGCGATGCCGCCGGTCAGCAACTGTTGCCGCGGGGCGGAGAGCCCGGCCTCCTGCATCAGTTCGAGGAACGCGCCGCGCTCGGGAAACGCTTGCACCGAGTCGTGCAGGTAGCGGTAGGCGTCGTTCTTGGCGCCACTGATCCACTTGCCGAGCTTCGGCAGGACGCGCCCGAAGTAGAAGCGGTAGAGCGACGAGAAGACCGGCACGCGTGGTTTGCAGAACTCGAGCACGACGACCCGCCCACCGGGCCGCACCACCCGCGCCATCTCGCGCAGCGCGACGACGGGCTCGGCCACGTTGCGAATGCCGAAGGCAACCGTCGCAAAGTCGAAGCGGTCGTCGCCGAACGGCAGGTTCATCGCATCGGCTGCGAGGAACTCCGACCGCGGCCCGGAACTGCGCTGCTTCTTGTGCGTGTGCTGCAGCATCGGCGCGCAAAAGTCCGAGCCGAGCATCGTGGCGCCGGCATCCTGCAGGGCGAAGCACAGGTCACCGGTGCCGGAGCAGACATCCAGGCCACGCTCGCCAGGCTGAGGCGCGACGGTCTTGACCGTGCGCTTGCGCCACCGAACGTCGACTCCCATCGACAACGCGCGATTCGCCCGGTCATAGCCAGGGGCAATCTCGGCGAACATCTGTTGGATCGTGGCGGCGTCAGGCATCTGCAGCGGCATTCTGCGCGAAGGTCGGCGCAACCTCAACGAGAGTCGTCCGCACTCGCCCGGAAACGCAAAGCGCCCGCTGCCAAAGCTGGCAGCGGGCGCTTTGTTGCGGGGCTCGGAACGTCGTCCCGAGCACCCGATACTCTTGTCGCTACTACTGGCGCCAGTAGTTCGCGACGACGCGCACACCCGGGACCGAGATGGTCGCCAGGCGGGTGCCCGTGTCGATCTCGAAGACGTCGACGTTGCCGACATCGGAGAGCGCGATGAACAGCAGCTTCGGCGTAACCGCCTGAACTGCAACGCCACCAACCACCTTCAGCGTGTGCTTGCCGGAGTGGAAGTAAGGCGTCGATGCCGCCGACGAGAAGTACGGGCTGACCTGACCACCGCCACCACCGAAGTTGAGCAGGTCGTCGTGGGCCATATCGATGATCGAGTTACCCGAGATCTGGTCGACAAACGAGCCAGGCGCCGGCGTGCCGCCGATGCGCTGGACAACGGTCCACTCCTTCTGACGGTAGGTCGGCGGCAGGATGAAGCCACCAACAGCCGGGTTCAGCGGCAGCTGACCAATCGGCGTCGCCGTCAGGCCGAGACGCGAGATCTGACCGAGACCAGACTCGTCGGTGTGGCCGATCAGGACACCACCGTTCTGCTGGTTGTAGTCGTAGATCATGGCCTTTGCCCGCGGGAACGAGACGTTCGTCACGGAGCCGATGATGTCGTTGAAGCCGATGCCGTTGACGCCATCCGGGCCGGACTCGTAGATCGCGATCGTGCCGTTGGAGTTGAGCACGTAGGCGTAGTAGAGACCCGACGCGTTACCCGAAGCGAGGTAGCGCTCCGTGCAGACGACGTCGATCGGACCGTTGAGGAAGCCACCGAGCGTGCGCTTGACCGAGAAGTCGAGTGCGCTGATGACCGACAACTGGTTGCCCGTCGTCGAGACCGCAAGGATCTCTTCACCATCCGGCTGCCACGCGATGCCAGTCGGACCGGCTTCGACGCGGGTCTCGGTGACGATCTGGTGGAAGTTGATGCTGGTCGGATCGATGTCGACGAACGACACCGACGAACTCGCGAAGTTGCTGACCGCCAGGCGGGTCATGTTCGGCGACATTGCCATGCTGACCGGGTCAGACATCTGGATCGTGTCGAGCACCGTGAAGCGGTTGCTGTTGACGACCAGGATCTGGCGGTTGTCACGATCGAGCACATACAGGAAGTGACCGACCTGCTGACGCGACGTGAACGGGCAGAACGGCGGCGGCGGCGGCGGCGAAGCCGGGGGCGGCTGCGGGCCGACGAACACGCCCATGAAGGCCGTGCCGTAGATGCCGAGTTCGTTCTGGACTTGCGAGAACGGGTTGCCGACGCCGAGCAGGTTGAGGCCGACGGCCAGGCAGGTTGCTGCCGGACCACCGGTCACGAGCGCACCCGGAGGACCGAGCGACGACTTGACGGCCGGCTCTTCGCCAAAGATGGCGCGGTTCGGGTTTGGCGGCGGGAAGATCAAGCGCGGCGGGTTCGGGATCGGCGGCTGGCCAATCGTGTTACCCGACTGCACGAGGCCGAGGACCTCGTTGATCTGGTTGGAACGGCTCGCGTTGCGGTTGACGTTCTCGTTGTTGTAGATGAGGTCGAGTGGCGCGCCGATGTGGATATCGGTGACGTCACTGACGATCGGGTCGCGCAGGAGGCGCGTGTTGCCGTTGGTGTCTTCGGCGAGCGTGAGCACACCCTTACCACCGGCGTCGAGGTTCGACGTGCCGGGAGCCATCGAAGGCACGACGCCAGGCACACCGATGTTCGGGTTGCGCGGCCAGTTCGTGTCCGTGATGTCGCCCGTGCCTTGGCCGAAGCCGTTGAGGTCGAGCACGCTGACGCCCGGCTCCGCACCACCGATACCGAAGTAGACGACTTCGGGAGCGACCGGCGCGTTGACGAGACCAGGACCGGCACCCGTCGTGTAGGACGACGTCACCGCCTGACCGATCAAGTCGCCATTGAGGCTGTTGATCGTCGTGGTCTGCACCGTCACATCCACCTGCGATTCGCCAGGCAGGTTGTAGGCGGGGCGGATGATGTAGTTCATCAGGTCGCCGTAGCTGACCGGATCCGCGTAGTAGATGACCGGGAACGTCGCGGACGACGAGGTCACCTGCAGCGAGATGCCGCCAGTTGCCGGAGTGAACTGCGTCGGATCGAAGAACGTGCCGACTTCACCCGGTTGCACCGGCTTGTTGAACTTGATCAGGATGGTGCCCGTCGGGTCGACGCCAGTATCGCCACCACCGGGAGAGATCTCAGGATCGCTCAGGTAGCGCAAAACTTGCGGCGGGTTCGGGTCGGGACCGACCGTCGTTGCCGTGCCGACTTCCTGCTCGAGGATGTCGTTCTCGGTGTCGCGAACGGCGTTCGTGACCACGATGCGCAGCAGCATGTTGGTCGGGAACGTATCGAACGCGGCCAGGCCGTCATCACTGTCGTCAGCAACGAACGTGAACGACTTGTTCGACACGAGCTCGGCAGCGCCGGGGTAGCTCGGGAAGCCGTTTGCACGCGTATCGATGACCGAGACGTCGTTGCCGTTGGCTTCGACCGCCTTGACCTTCACGAGCGTGCCACCTTCGTTGAAGTAGGTGAAGCCGTTGACGAAGCCACGACCCTTCACAGTCGTCGTCGTCTCCGTGCTCGGGTTGTAGGCCAGGACGTTCAGTGCACCCGTCAAGCCGGAGTTCGATTGATCCGCGAGCAAGTCGCTGAGGATCGAATCGACGTCGAGCTTGTGGCTGAACGTGAAGTGCAGGAAGTGGTTGCCGGGGTCACCATTGGGCAGCACTGCCGTTGTCGGCAACGTCGCGACGGGCAACACACCGTTGCTGCCGCTGACGTACTGCTTCATGGTCGCTTCGCTTTCGATGTTGACGACCGTCGACGTGGGATTGCCGAAGGAGTCCGTCGTGCGAATGCGGAACGGATAGACACTGCCGGAACCGGTACTGATACCGGTTACTTGGAAGGCGCCGCGGTTCTCGGGGTCGCCTTTCGTGCCGCCACTACAGGCGCTGACACCCATCGCAATTGCGATGAGGCCAACAGACGCGAGTGTAGAGAGGTTGCGAGCGACGGGAGAAGCCGAGCGCGACCGATGCGTATGGATGGACTTCATTGGATGGGATCCGCCCTGGACATGGGCGGTAGGGTCTACTCCGGGACGAGTCGAGCCAGAAGCTGTAGAACGTTACTTCGCCAACAGTTCCATGCAAGCGAACTCCGCTTGCCACAAACCGGCTCGATGCCCGGTCAGGGGGTAGAACGCAAACGCGGTGCCATGCTGGCTCGCACCCTCAACTTTCCCGATCGGGGCTGATCAGGCGTTGCCCGCCCCACCCGACAAAATCACGGCAAACATTTTCATTTCAGCATGTTACGGAACATTCAAAGCCTCCCGGCCAAGGGGTGTGTGATTCCGCACAACGTGCGCGAGCGCACACGCACGGGCTCAGAACGGGCGCGAACGCCAGTCGCCAGCGGCCCAAGACGCCGGTAGCGTCTGCCCATGCGCTCCGCACTTCTCCCCCTTTTGCTGCGGTGGCTGGCCCCGATTGCCATCGTGGCGGCCGGTCGCGGCGAACTGCAGGCCCAGACTCGCGTCGCCTGCCTCGGCGACTCGATCACGTTCGGAGCCCGCATCAAGGACCGACAGCACAGTTCGTATCCGGGCTGGCTCAACGACTTCCTCGGCGACACGTTCGAGGTGCGCAACTTCGGCGTCGGCGGCGCGACGCTGCTGCGCGCGGCCGACCGCCCCTACCACAAGACGAAGGCATGCAAGGACGCGCTCGCGTGGCAACCGCACATCGCGTTCGTCATCCTCGGCACCAACGACACGTGTGAGAACGAGCGCCGTCACAACTGGCACCACGCGAAGTCGCTCGCCAACGACGCCAGGCAACTCGTCGCATCACTGCACGAGTCGCGCCCCGACATGCGCGTCGTGCTGTGTTCACCGACACCGATGTTCGCCAACAAGAACGGTCTCAAGCCGGCGCGCAAAGCCGACCTGACCACGCGCGCAACCCGACTCGCGGCGTGCGCAACTGCGATGCAAGAAGTCGCGCGCGCAACATCACACGTCGAGTATCTCGAACTGCGCAACACGCTGCGCGCGCAGGACGTCAGCGACGGTGTGCACCCCACCGCGTTCGGCGCCGTACGCATCGCGCGCAGAATCGCCGAAGCGATCCGCTCCCCACGCACGGCAACGAGCGCGCAACGCAACGCACTCGCCAAGACACTCGACCAGTACAACGTCGCAACCAAGCCGGATGCATTTCACGGCTTCGACGGCGTCACATTCCAACTGCCGAAGAGCAACGCGGTGTGCCGCGTCTTCTTTCCGCGAGGTACGGCCGGCGGCGCCCCGTGGGTTTTGCGTGCCCGCTTCTTCGGCCACCAACCGGCGCTCGACATTGCGTTACTCGAACGCGGCTTCCACCTCGTCTACTGCGACGTCAGCAACCTCTACGGTTCGCAGCCTGCAATCGATCGTTACTACGAGCTACACAGTCTCCTCGTACCAATCGAACTCAACCAACGTGCCGTACTCGAGGGCATGAGTCGTGGCGGCCTGCAGATCATCAACTGGGCGCTCGCGTATCCACAACGGGTCGCTGCGATCTACGGCGACAACCCGGTCTTCGACATTCGTTCCTGGCCCGGTGGCAACTCGGGCAAACGCTCCGATGCGGACTGGCAGCGCTGCTTGAAGGCATACAACTTGGATGAAGCGAAGGCCGCGACCTTCGAGCCCGTCTCGACCGAGTCACTGAAGACGCTCGCCGTCGAACGCATCCCGATGCTGCTCGTGCTCGGCATCGACGACAAGGTCGTGCCCATCGCCGAGAACGGCGACCTGCTCGCCGCCCGCTACCGCAAGGCAGGCGGCATCGTCGAAACCTGGCGCAAGCCAGACAACGGCCACCACCCGCACGGCCTGCATCCCGTCGAGCCACTGCTGCGCGCGATCCTGCGCGCCACCGGCTTCCCGCAAGCCATCACGACCACACCGACCCCATCGGTCGAGTTCCGCAGCGGCGCTGGTTGGCATGGCGACTCATGGCGCACGCAGATGCAGAAGATGCGCAAGCTCGCCAAGGCCAACCCCGACATCCCCATCGTGTTCTTCGGCGACTCGATCACGCAGGGCCTGACCGGCTCGCGCGATCGACTGGCGAAGCCGGACGGCACGCGCGCCTTCGACAAGGCCTTCGGCAAACGCGGCGCCATCTCACTCGGCCTCAGCGGCGACCGCACCGAGCACTTGCTCTATCGCATGGAGCACGGCGCTCTGCAGGAACTCAACCCCGAGCACATCGTGCTGCAGATAGGTGTCAACAACGTCGTCACGGGCAAGCACACCGCCAACGAGACCATCAACGGCATCATCGAGCTTGCGGTGCAACTAACGGTCAACGAACCCCGCGCCGAAGTGCTCATCTGCGGCCCGTTCCCCGCCAGCAAACCAGGCAGCACCACGCGCAACACCATCGAACAGATCCGCAGCCACTGCCTGGCCATCAACACCGTCGAGGGCATGCACGGCACTCGCGGCATGCACAACATCCGCTACCTCGACCTCCACCACCTCTTCCTCAACGAAGACGGCACCTGCAACCAAAACATGCGCGGCGACCACATCCACATCTCCGCCAGCGGCCAACAAGCCTGGCTACAAGCCATCGCCACCACCCTCCGAAGACGATAGTACCGTGCCAGGAGAGTCTTTATCCTCTTCACCCGCGCTACAGTAATCCCCGATGCGCGACCCGCTCGCCGAGTACCGAAAGAAGCGCGACTTCGGCGCCACGCCCGAACCCGATCCCGCCGCCCCCGTCGAACGCGACGGCGACGTGTTCGTCATTCACCGGCACGAAGCGCGCAACCTGCACTACGACCTGCGCCTCGAACACGAAGGCGTCCTGAAGTCGTGGGCCGTGCCGCGCGGCTTCTCGTTTGCACCATCCGAGAAGCGCCTCGCGGTGCGCACGGAAGACCACCCGATCGAGTACCTGCACTTCCACGGCCGCATCCCGAAGGGCCAATACGGCGCCGGCACGATGACGATCTGGGATCGCGGCACCTACGAACTCGTCAAGATTCCGACGTGGGAGGAATCGCTCGAGAAGGGCGAGCTCAAGATCACCCTCTACGGCAAACGGCTGCGCGGTGAATGGCACCTGGTGCGCACCAAGCAGGCCAAGAACAGTTGGTTGTTGTTCAAGTCGAAGGATCGCTTCAGCGGTCCCGACCGCGACTCGGTGCTCGGCGTCGATCTCGACAACACACCGATCGACGATGTCGCGTTGCCGCTCGAGCCGATGCAGCACCAAGGCACCCGCGGCGCGTTCCGCGATCCGCAGTGGTTGTTCGAGATGGAGTTCGCCGGCCGTCGCACGCAAGCGCGGCGGGCCTATGACGAAGTCGCCATCGTCGGCCTCGACGATGTGCCACAACCAATCGCTGACGGCCTGCGCGCGATGCGTGCGGATGTCGCGTTGCTCGATGGCATGTTGGTCGCAACCGATGACGCCGGCCGCCCCAGCAAGGAGGCGCTCGAAGCGGCGCTGCAAAACGGTCAGCACGACGCGGTCTGCTTCTACGCGTTCGATCTGCTGCAGTGGGAGGACTACGACCTGCGCGCGCTCCCACTCGTCGATCGCAAAGCTGGCCTACGCGCGATCCTGGCCGACCACCCAAACCTGATGTTCGTCGACCACGTCGCCGGCGATGGCCCGGCACTCCTGCGCGTGATCCAGGATGCCGGCTTGCCAGCGGCAATCGCCAAGCGCGCCAGCTCGCCTTACGCCTCGGTAGCGAGTGACGACTGGCAACGCATCCCGGTCGGCGAACCAGACGAAGAAGCGCCAACCCCAACCACCTCGTCGCTGCCCACCAAGAAGTCGCGCTTCAAGCCGACCAACCTCGACAAGGTGTATTGGCCCGCGGAGGGCTTCACGAAGGGCGACCTGCTGGCCTACTACGACGCCATTGCCGACGTGCTGCTACCGCACCTGCACAACCGACCGGTGCACTTCAACCGCTTCCCGGACGGCATCGACGGCAAGTCGTTCTACCAGCGCGAAGTCAAGGAAGGCACGCCGGACTGGGTCGGCTCCGTCGACGTGCCGCACGACGACGAGATCGTGCCGCATCACGTCATCAACGATCGCGACACGTTGTTGTATGCCGCCAACCTCGGCAGCATCGACTTGCACCCGTGGCTGTCGAGCGTCGGGTCGTTCTACGAACCCGACTACGCAGTGCTCGACCTCGACCCGAAGGAAGCACCGTGGCGCGATGTGCTGCGCATCGCGCGCGCCGCCGGCAAGTTGCTGCGCGGCATCGGACTGCGGCCGCTTCTGAAGACGTCGGGCAAGACCGGCATGCACATCTTCGTGCCGCTCAACCGCGGCTACACCTACGACCACTCGAAGATGTTTCTCGAGGCCGTCGCGCGCGTCTTGGTGCGCGAACTCGGCGACATCGCAACCGTCGAACGCATGCCGGCAAACCGCGAGGGCAAGGTCTACCTCGACTTCTTGCAGAACCGCAAGAGCCAGACGATCGTGCCGCCGTACTCCGCGCGACCCGTGCGCTATGCCTCGGTCTCGGCGCCGCTATTGTGGGACGAACTCGAGGACAACGACCTCGTGCCGCAGCGCTTCACGCTGCATACCATGCCGGACCGCGTCGCCGAGCACGGCGACCTGTTCGCGAAGGCGCTGACCGACCGGCAGGACTTGATCCCAGCGATCGCCGCGCTCGAAGACGTGCTCAAGAACGGCTGAGGGCAACTCCGTTCTTGTCGCCGGCAGCCCCTGCGCCGACGATTTGCCCATGCACGTGGTTCGCTTCCTGCTCGCATCCCTGCTCACCCTCGCCGCGGTCGCGCAAGCGCCGGGTCACACCCCGAGCACCACGGGCCTCGTGCTCGTCGAAGCCGAGTCGTTTGACGACACCGGCGGCTGGGTCGTCGACCAACAGTTCATGGACTTCATGGGTTCGCCGTACGTGCTCGCCCACGGCCTCGGCATCCCGGTCCAAGACGCGAAGACCGAAGTGCAGTTCGCCGATCCGGGCACCTATCGCGTCTGGGTGCGCACGCGCGACTGGGTTGCGCCGTGGCAGGCGAAGGGCACTCCCGGCCGCTTCGAATTGCAGTGCAACGGCAAGACGCTGAAGACCACGTTTGGCACCGAGGGCGCCGAGTGGCATTGGCAAGACGGCGGCGAAGTCGAGGTCACCGCGACGACGCACCTGGCCCTGCACGACCTGACGGGTTTCGAAGGCCGCTGCGACGCGATCCTCTTTGCGCGCGACACGTCGTTCGACCCCCCGCACTCGGGCAAGCCTCTCGAAGAACTGCGCGGCCAGTTGCTCGGTTGGAACAAAGCCCCTGAAGACGGCGGCACGTTTGATCTAGTCGTCGTTGGCGGTGGCGTCGCCGGCACGAGCGCTGCGATTACCGCCGCACGCCTCGGCTGCAAGGTCGCCTTGATCCAGGACCGCCCCGTGCTCGGCGGCAACGGCAGCAGCGAAGTGCGGGTCTGGCCCGAAGGGCACACCAACCACGAGCCGTATCCGCGCATCGGCGACGTCGTCCGCGAACTCGTTCGCAAGAAGGGCGGCGGCGACGGCAACGCGCGCAACCGTGAGATCTACAACGACCATCGCAAGCTCAACCTCGCGCGCGCCGAACCCAACCTGACGCTGCTGCTCGAACACCGCGCCAACGGCTCGCAGCACAAGAACGGCCACATCTCGGCCGTTCGCGCGCAACACACTCGCAGCGGCCGCCGCAAGCTCGTGCGCGGCCGCTGGTTCCTCGACGCCACTGGCGATGGTGTGCTCGGTGCGTTGGCCGGCGCCGACTTCGAGATGACGCATCAAGGGCACATGGGCGTCAGCAACCTGTGGAACGTCGGCGAAGTCGAGAAGAACGAATACCAACTGCTGTGTGAGTGCGAAGACGACGACCCGATGTCGCTCAACTTCGTCAAGTCCGATACGCCGGCTCCGTTCCCGCGGTGTCCGTGGGCCGTTGACCTCAGCGACAAGCCGTTCCCGGGCCGCAAGAAGCTCAAGGACGGCAAGCGCGGCATGGCCAACCTGTCGTCGCTCGGTGGCTGGTTCTGGGAGACCGGCTTTGATCGCCACCCGATCACCGACCTCGAACGCATGCGCGACCAGAACCTGCGCGCAATGTATGGCGCGTGGGATGCGCTCAAGAACGTCGACGGCCAATACCCCAACCAACGCCTCAAGTGGGCTGCGTTCATCGCCGGCAAGCGCGAGTCACGCCGCCTCATGGGCGACGTCGTCGTCACCGGCAAGGACTTCCACGACCTCAAGCCGTTCGACGATGCCGCGTTCCCGTGCACGTGGCACATCGACCTGCACTTCCCGAAGAAGGCATTCCAGAAGGGTCACGAAGGCGACGAGTTCATCTCCGACTACACGCGTGGCAAGGGCTACAAGTACAAGGGTCCGTATTGGGCGCCCTACCGCGCGCTCTACAGCCGCAACATCGACAACCTGTTCATGGCTGGCCGCGACATCAGCGTCACGCACGAAGCACTCGGTGCCGTTCGCGTCATGCAGACGTGCGGCATGATGGGCGAGATCGTCGGCATGGCCGCATCGCTGTGCAAACAGCACGACTGCAACCCGCGCGCGATCTACAAGGAGCACCTCGCGGAACTCAAGCAGTTGATGAAGCGCGGCGCCGGCAAAGACCGGAAGTAGCTAACTACGAACCACCGTCGGTCTGCAACTTGCGGCGCACTTGCTCGGCCCAACGCGAGTTGGGATCGAACGTCAGATACGCGCGCCAGTGCTTGCGAGCGCGTTCGAGATCGCCGACGACCGCCAACGCTTCGGCCAGGTTGTAGTGCGCGTCGGCGTAGTGCGGCACGACTTCGAGCGCCCGGCTCAAAGCTTCGACCGCACCCGTGCGATCTCCGACTTCGCCACGGACGATGCCGAGGTTGTTCCACGCTTCCGCGTAGTCCGGCGCGCGCGCAATCGCCGCCGCAAACTGATCGACGGCATCCTTGTAGCGGCGCAGTTCGTAGTAGCAGTTGCCGAGATTGAAGTGCGCTTCGGCGCTCCCTGACGGCACCGCGTGCTCATAGGCGCGCACGGCATCGGTCAGGCGACCCGCCGCTTCCGCGTCGACGCCAATCGCAAACCAATCCTGCGCACTGCGCAACTGCGGCAGCGGCTCGGCCTCCGCCTCTTCGGCGCCGAAGTCGAACACCATCTGGCCGCTAGGTTCGATCAACCGGCCATCGGGCGCACGCACCATCACGCGCTTGTTGCCGATCGAAGCAAGCAGACCAGTCAGCGCGGCATCCGGATCCTTGACGACCGTCTGTGCCAACTGCCAGGCCCGCAGAATCCGCGGCGCCGACCAACCAGCCCGCCAGAGTTCGGCCAACGTGCGCACCGTGCCAACCGAACGAAACGTAAACCGCCGCACCGAACCACGCATCGGCATGAGCAGGCCGCGCTCGACCCACCGGTTGACGACGTTGACCGGCAAGCCGCACAACTCAGCGAGCTCGTCACTGGTAAACGTGCGTTCGCTGCCGGAGTCGCTCTTCACTCGGAACCTCCAGCTACCAGGCCTTTGAAGACCGGCGCGCGCAGGTTGCCGTTGTTGGTGCGCTCCAAGTAGCTGACCGTGCAGTAGATGCCCGGCTCGACCCAGCACCCGGTCATGCCGGCATCGATGATCGGTTGCGCCGCCGCTCGCGCGAACAAGAGCTCGCGCAACTCGGCCCGTTGTGCCTCGCCAATGCCCGACCCGACGCGGCCAACACACTGCAGTTCGCCATCGAAGTCCGTCGCCACGATCAACGACTTGATGTCGCGCGGTTGTTCGCCGGGAGCGACGTCGCCATCAGGCTCGAACCCGAGCACGAGACAAAGGATCGTCTTGACCGGCTTGATCTTGGTCCACGCGTCGGTGCGTTGTCCAGGCAAGTAGTTCGAATCGAGGCGCTTCGCGACGATGCCCTCGACTTCTTGCTGCCGCGCAGCTTCGAACAACGCGAGGCCTTCGCCGATCACGCCATCGGAAGCCATCAGCCGCGGCTGTGCGGACTTCGCGACCAGGGCTTGCAGACGCTCGCGACGCTCCCCTAGCGGTGTGCCAAGCAGGGACTCGCCACCATCATAGAGAAGGTCGAACAACACGTAGACCACGGGATGCCGCTTCGCCGCGGCATGGACGCCATTCGCCGATGCATTCTCGCGCGACAAGATCGCACGGAAGTTCGGCTTGCCGTCGTCCTGCAACACGACCAGCTCGCCATCCACAACGGTGCCAGCGGGCAACTCACCAAGAAACGTTAGCTCTGGGTAGCGAGTCGCGAGGTCGCGCCGGCGACGACCGTGCATGCGCACGCCGGCCGCATCGACGTAGGTCACCGCGCGCACGCCGTCCCACTTCAACTCGAAGACATGCTCACTCGAATCAAACGGGTCGCCGATCTTTGCGAGCATCGGCTCGATGTGCTCGGGCAGCTGCAAGACAGCCTCGCCCGTCACTCGCCCTGCGCCTTCTTCGAACGCTTCTTCTTACCGGCGCTCGGCGCAAGCTTCTTCTCGGTCGTGCCGTCGTCACCGTCCGCAGAGTCTTCCGCGTCATCACCGACGGCCTGCTTGGCCTGTGCTTCGGCAACGCTCTTCTTCAGCGCGTCCATCAAGTTGAGGATCTTCGGCTCTTCGTGATCCGGGGCCTGCACGATCTCCTCGCCGGCGATCTTCATCTCGATCAGCTTCTTGAGCTTGCCGACGTAGGTATCGGTGTAGGAGTCGAAGTTGAACTCGTCGATCTTGGACGCGCCGATCAACGTGTCGGTCAACGCGACTTCCTCGTCCTTGAATTCGATCTCCTCGATCTCGCTCTGGTAGTCGTCGATCTTGCGAACCTTGCTGGGGTAGTGCAGACCGAACATGACCAACATGCGGTCGACCACGCGCACGACGACGAGCTGCTCGCGACCCGACATGACGACCTGCGCAATCGCACAGACGCCGTTCTTCTCCATGCCTTCGCGCAGCAACTGATACGGCCGCTCACCGGCGATGCCGTCGGGCATCAGGTAGTGGGCCTTGCCGGCGTAGTAGCGGTTGTCGATCGCATCGACCGGAATGAAGCCATCGATGCCGACCGCACGATCCGACTTGGTGCGCAGCTTGTCGATGTCGTCCGGTTGCACGACGACGTATTGATCCTTCTGGTGCTCGTAGCCGCTGACGATGCTGTCGCTCTTGAGCTCGCCGTGCTCGGGGCAGATCTTCTGATACTTGATGCGGGAGTTGCAGTCCTTGTGCAGCTGGTTGAGCCGCACTTCCGCAGACGAATCACTGACCGTGAATGCCTTGACGGGCACCGACACGAGACTCAGTTTCAGGAAACCTTTCCAAGACGTGCGCGAGGGGACTGCCATGAGATTCCGTTGAGCCGGGGTACGAACGAAGTGGGCAGGATACCAGCCGAGCGACTTAGGCGCATCAAAGCGCCAGGAATCGCGCCGCCAGAGCCGGGCCGGCGCACGAGTCCTCGTGCTTGAAGAACACGGATGCTTCGCTGACACCGGACGCACAGATGCGGTCGCGCCAGCTGCGCAACTCGTCATCGCTGTAGGCCGAACGCCGCAACCGCAGGTAGAGCCACGGAGCCCCAGCCAACAGTTCTGGCGCGGGAGCATCATCCTTGTCACTGGCAACAACCGTCGCGTTGTTGGCGTGCAGCAGTTCGGCAACGGCCGGGTCCTGCCAACTCTCGTGCACGAACTCGAACGCGGTCTTCACCCCTTCGGGCTGCTGTTCGACGAACGTGCGCAACACATCGAGGTCACAGCGCACGTACTTCGGCAGCTGATAGAACACGCAACCGAGTTTGTCGCCGAGCGGCTGCAGCGCCTTGAACAGATACTCGAGCAGCTCTTCGCAATCGACCAGCTTGTTCGACCACGTCATGCGCCGACTCGCCTTGATCGCAAACCGGAACGTGTCGGGCACCTGCTCGCTCCACGTCGTCACGTTCTTCTCGCTCGGCATGCGATAGAACGTGTTGTTGAGCTCGACGGCCGACAGCTTGCCGGCGTAGAACGACAACATCGCGGCCTTCTTCAGGCCCTCGGGATAGAACGCGGGCTTCCACTCGTCGTAGCTGAAGCCGCTCGTGCCGACATGGAACCTGGTCTCGCCTGCCATGCGCGCACTCTACTGGACCGGCCCTCGACGTGGCCATTGTCGCAACTAGTAGCCGCTCGCGTGGCCGTCCTTGCGGCACTCCGAAGCGGCCGCAAACACCTTCTGCGCTGCCAACCACATCACGGCCTGGTAGCCACCAAAGCCGCCGGCGCGGATCGTCACCGTGTGGCCCATCGCGCGCAGCTTCGCGACGACCGCGTCATCAAACGCCGACTCGAGGAACACCTCGCCACCGTCCGCCATCTGCTCGCCGGTCGGCTGCGACGAACGTTCGTGTCGGATGCGCGCCGCGTCACCTGCCTCCTGCAGGTTCATGCCGAAGTCGATCATGTTGACGAGCACCTGCACGTGCCCTTGCGGCTGCATCGCGCCCCCCATGACGCCAAAGCTCAACCACGGCTTGCCGTCCTTCGTCACGAACGCCGGGATGATCGTATGGAACGGGCGCTTGCCCGGTGCATAGGTGTTGTTGCGGCCAGCCTTGAGGTCGAACAGCTCACCGCGGTTCTGCAGGCCAAAGCCGAGGGTCGGCGGACATACGCCAGAACCGAGCCCGCGGAAATTGCTCTGGATCAAACTGATCATGCAGCCGCTCTTGTCCGCGACGGTGAGATACACGGTGTCGCCCTTCTCGATCTTCGCGTCCCCCGCCGGCAGCGACATGCTCGCCTTCTTCGGGTTGAGCAACTGGCGACGCACGGCCGCGTATTCCTTCGAGATCAGGCTCTGCACCGGCACCTTGGCGAAGGCCATGTCCGCGTAGTACTTCGCACGATCCTCATAGACGAGCTTCTTGGCCTCGACGAAGAGGTGCGTCCACTCGGCGCTGCCGTGGCCCATCGACGCGACGTCATACGGCTCGATCAGGTTGAGGATCTGCAACGCCGCGATGCCCTGGCCATTGGGCGGCAACTCCCAGACGTCATAGCCACGATAGTTGGTCGACACCGGCTCGATCCACTCGCTGTGGTGCGTTGCAAGATCCTGTTCGCTCAAGAAGCCACCGTGCTTCTGCACGAAAGCCGCCAACGCCTTGGCGATCGCACCCTTGTAGAACGCATCGCGGCCGTTCTCCGCGAGCTGTGCGAGGGTGTTGGCGAGCGCTTCGTTCCGGAAGATGTCGGCTTCGTTGGGGCCGCGCCCCCACGGCATGAACACCTCGCGAAAGCCTGGCTGCTCCTGCCGATCCTTGATGCCGCGTCGCCAGTATTCGGCAATCGTCTGCGGCACCGGCACGCCCTTCCGTGCCGTCGCGATCGCCGGCGCGAGTACATCGCCGATCTTGAGCTTGCCGAACTTGCCGTGCAGTTCGAACCACCCATCGACGCAACCCGGCACCGAGATCGGCAGCGGCCCGTACTTGGGAATCGACGCGTGGCCGTTCTTGGCAAACCATTCGCGCGTCAACGCCTTGGGAGAACGGCCACTCGCGTTGAGCCCGTGCAGTTTCTTGGTCTCGCTATCCCACACGATCGCGAACAAGTCCCCGCCGATGCCGCAGCCAGTCGGTTCGCAGACACACAGCATCGCGTTGGCAGCGATCGCCGCGTCGACCGCTGAGCCGCCACGGCGCAGCACATCGATCGCGACCTGCGTCGCCCTGGGGTGGCTCGTCGCCGCCGCTCCGTTCTGGCCGTAGACGATCGAACGCGTCGCGTGCTGCATGCCGGCGATGCGATCCTGGGCGCAGGGCTGCGCGGCCCAGCCCAACGTGACAGTCAACGACAGCAGCAGTTTTGGAACGCGTTGCATGAATGGCAGCGTATTGCGACAAGCCCGCGACCTCGACCAAAGCTCACCTTTGGCTATCGTGAATCGATGAGTCACAAGGTCCCGCCCACCGCCGAGCAACCCGCTCGCCGCGATTTCCTCGGCGCTTCGGTTGCCGCTCTCGGAGGCCTCGCCGGCCTCTCCCTCACTGGTTGCGCGACGCCGACCGTGCACGCCGCAGACTCGATCCCCACTGCAAAGCCATGGCTGGCAGCGGGCGACACCGTGCTGTTCCAGGGCGACTCGATCACCGATGCCGGTCGCAACCGCAAGACCGCGGCGAAGGCCAACGACCAGACGGCACTCGGTCGCGGCTATGCGTGGTTGGCAGCAGCCGAACTGCTCGTGCAACACCATGCGGAAGACGGCTCGAACGTGAGCATCTTCAATCGTGGCATCAGCGGCCACAAGGTCTTCCAACTCGCCAACCGTTGGCAACGCGACTGCCTCGACCTCAAGCCCAACCTGGTCAGCATCTTGATCGGCGTCAACGACATCTGGCACACGAAGAACGGCAAGTACAAGGGCACCGTTCCGATCTACGAACACGACTACGACCAGCTGCTCGCACGCACGCGTGACCAGCTGCCCGGCGTGCGACTCGTCGTGTGCGAACCGTTCGTGCTGCGTTGCGGTGCCGTGAAGGAATCGTGGTTCCCCGAGTTTGATGGCTATCGCGCAGCGGCGCGAAACGTCGCGAACAAACACGGCGCCGTCTTCGTGCCGTTCCAAAGCATGTTCGACAAGGCGTCGTCGTACGCACCATCAGAGCACTGGGCGAAAGACGGTGTGCACCCGTCCCCTGCAGGCGCAGCGTTGATGGCACACACGTGGATCACGACCGTCAACCACGCGCACATGCACGTCGGTTGATCGCGACAAACTCACACATTCCACAAATCTTCACCGAACGGGTTTTCAACATGCCGGCGACAGGTTGCGCGTCCGTTCGGCCACTTTGCCCCGCGTCATTCGGGATCGAGCAGCTACCGTCCCTAGCTGTCTCACCGGGAACCGCGGCACTCACCGTCGCGACGATTCCAACGCCAACACCCGAATAGCGACGCACGTACGCGTATGCGCACGCGGCCCCCTCAAGCCAAAGCGCCCAGCTCAAACATGGAAACCATCTATCTCTACTGTTCCGCCATCGGCGGCGGATTGTTGATCCTTCTCGTGTTGATGATGCTGCTTTCCGGTGGCGACGCCGAGTTCGAAGCAGACGCAACACCAGAGTTGGATGGCGGCGACATCGACGCCTCGCGTGTCCTGTTCCAACTGTCACTCAAGACCGTTATCGCCTTCATCACGTTCTTCGGCCTCGCCGGCATGGCGTGCACGAAGGGCGGAGTAAGCACATCTGCGACCCTTGCCGTTGCCCTCGCAGCAGGCATGGCCGCATTCATCATGATTGGCTACGTGATGCAAACCATGATGGCCCTGCAGTCAAAGGGCAACGTCGACCTCAAGTCGGCGACCGGTCAATCCGCAAAGGTTGACCTGCGCATCCCAGCCAACAACGAAGGCTCGGGCAAGATCATCGCCATCGTCGGTGGTCGCCAAATCACGAGGAAGGCAGTCACCAGCGGTGACGCCATTCCGACGGGCGCGGAAGTCATCATCGATGGCATGAGCGCGCCTGACACCTATCAAGTATCACCGAAGCAATAGGAGAGACATGCTACTACAAGGAAACTTCCTCGACACGGTCGGCGGATGGACGGGGCTCGGCATTGCCGCCATCGTCCTGTTCGGACTCGTGTTCTTCTTGATGCTCGCCAAGCAGTACAAACGCTGCCCGAGTAACAAGGTTCTCGTCATCTACGGTCGCGTGACGTCCGGCACATCGGCGCGCTGTCTGCACGGTGGCGGTTCGTTCGTCATCCCGCTCGTGCAGAGCTACGACTACCTGCACCTCGATCCGATCCAGATCGAAGTGCCACTGCGCGGCGCGCTCTCGATCGAGAACATCCGCGTCAACGTTCCGAGTGTGTTCACGGTCGCCATCGGCACCGACGAACACGTCATGCAGAATGCTGCCATTCGTCTGCTCGGCCTGAGCACGAAGGACATCATGAAGCAGGCCGAGGACATCATCTTTGGTCAGCTGCGCCAGGTCATCGCGTCGATGGGCATCGAAGACATCAACCGCGACCGCGACAAGTTCCTCGAGAACATCCAAACGTCCCTCGAAGGCGAACTGATGAAGATCGGCCTCGTGTTGATCAACGTGAACATCACCGACATCACGGATGAGTCGGGCTACATCGAAGCAATCGGCCGGAAGGCCGCGTCCGAGGCGATCCAACAGGCCGAGATCGACGTTGCCGAGCAACAGAAGAAGGGCGCCATCGGTGTCTCCGACGCCGAGCGTGTCAAGTCCATCGAGGTCGCCAAGGCCGAGAAGGATCGTGACATCGGCACCCAACAAGCCGTGCGGGACCGTGAGGTCACGGTTGCTGCTCTGACCCGCGATACGATCATTGGCCAGCAAGCGGCGCAGTTTGAGCAGGAAGCACAGGTCAAGGACCGCGAACGTGAGATGCGTATCTCCGTCGCTGCGGCCAACGCCCAGGCCGTCAGTGGTGAGAACCAGTCGAAGGCCGACATTGCCGACGCCAACGCGACCCTGAAGGTCAAGGAAGCCGAGGCCTACCAAACCGGTGAAACGCGCAAGCGTGAAGCGGAGGCAGCGGTTCTCGAAGCGCAGTACGGTGCCGAAGCACGCGCTGCCGAAGCGCTGGCCAAGAAGCTCGAGCAAGAGCAACGTGCTCAGCTCGAAGCCGTCGCAAAGGCCGAGAAGGCCAAGGACATCGTCGACGCCGAAGCGAAGGCCCAGCAGGCGAAGATCATCGCCGAGGGTGAAGCTCAGGCAGAGTACGCGCGACTAGAAGCGCAGGCTCGTGGTGAGTATGAGATCCTGGCCAAGAAGGCAGAGGGTCTGCAACGCATCGTCGAAGGCTGTGGTGGCGCGCAACAGGCGTTCCAACTGCTGATGCTGGAGCACATGGACAAGCTGTCGGAAACGGCCGCGACCGCGATCTCGAAGATCAAGTTCGACAAGATCGTCGTCTGGGACGGCCAGCAAGGCAAAGCGACGTCCGGCTTCCTGCAGAACCTCGGCAAGTCCTTGCCACCAATGCTGACGATGATGAAGGACGTCGGCGGCATCGAGATGCCGGAGTTCTTCGGCAAGATCATCGGCGAAGACAAGACGGATGGCGGCAGCGATGCCGCTCCTGGCGGCGACATGCCGAAGGGCCCGAGCCCGAAGGCGTCTGGTCCGAAGGCCGCGACAGCAAAGGCTGCCGCGCCGAAGCCGAAGGCGCCGCGCCCGCGTCCGAGCGAGTAGGCGCCCCGTGCCGCTCCGCGCGCTGGCTCACGCCGCGCGCGGAGCGGCATTGACGATCGATCGCACGGCGGCTCTCGCGTATGGTCCAACGCGCATGCCCGAAGAGCCCCTGATCGTCGCCCCCGGTCTCAACGACTACACCGTTCGTGCCCCTGGCAAGGGCCGCTTGGTCATCCCCGAAGGTTGGATCCTCGTGCCCCCCGGCGACCCGGCACTGACGCGCCGCATCAAAGCCGGCGGCGACTGCTTTGTCGTCCAGGAGAAGCGCGGCCGGCGCACGTTTTCGCGCGGCATCTGGGTCGCGAAGGAACGCGCCGAACGCATCCAGCAAGACCTGGAGCAAGAACGACAAGACCCCGCCTACCAGAAGAAGCAGGCCGCCGCTGCGGTCCGCCGCGACAAGGCCCAGACTGCCTACGTCGATGAGTTCGCAGGCGAGGTGCGCAAGTTCCTCGACTTCCCGCTGCAGTACCACGACATGACTGAGGAGCTCGTGGCCCGAGTCACGGCCCACGCCACGCCAGTCGGTAGCGGCACCGTCGCACGCACCAAACGCATCTCCGTCGAACGCCGCGCCGAGTCGGCCGTGATCGCGTGGCTGCGCCACCAGACGACCGCCTACGACAACATGCACATCGCCCGCGTCAAAGGTCGCCGCCGCGAGACCCGCCGCATGCTCGCCGAACGTTCGCGCGAACTGCTCGACTGCTATCGCCAAGGCCGTGCCGAAGACCTGGTCGATTGCCCGCTGCAGCGCGCCCTGAGCAAGCCGGCACCGAGCCGCGAGCACGAAGCCGACGCGTAGTGAGTATGCTGCAGGCCCCCGCGGAGTCCCCGATCATGCGCCACGGCCAATCACGAGTCCTACTGTCGTTCGTCCTCTGCGCACTCGCACCGTTCGCCGGCGCCCAGGACAAAAAGCAGACGTTTCCGTCCAAGGACTGGAAGACGATCAAGCTCAAGGACAAGCAGCGCAAGAAGCTCAACTGGTCGGTGATGCGCGAGCTGACGCCGAAGAACCTCTACAAGCTGACCGTCGAACGTCCGGAGGGCTACACGGAGACCGTCGTCACCGACGTCTCTGGCACGGTCCTCGGCCGCAGCACCGGCAACGACTTCAAGTTTGCCAAGAAGGAGATAGGCGAGCGCTACGTCATCTGGTTCTGCCAGAGCAAGAAGCGGCGCACGCTGCGCTTCATGGAGGAGTTCGTCGAGTATCCCAACCGCGAGTTCCCCGCCAAAGGCTGGCTGCCGACCAAAGACAGCGAGCTCAAGATCAAGAAGCCGAAGCAGTTCACGCCGAAGACGATGTTCGAGTCGTTCGACAAGCCACACAGCGTGTCCTTCAAGGCGCCCAAGACCAAGAACGTGTGCGTCTACCTGCTGGCCAAGCTCGAAGCGGGCGGCAAGGAAGCCGTCGCCAGCCAGACCATGGCTGACAAACTCGAGTTCTGGGCGCACGCCAAGCGCGGCGAGTCGTTCCGCATCTACCAGATATTCCCGCACAACAAGACCTATCGCAGCAGCAAGACGATGACGGTCGACAAGGACTATCCACTCGGCAAGTAGCCCAGCGACGCCGCTCCGCTGGTAAGCGAATTGGGCTAAACCAACACCAAACATTGTCTTCACGGAACCTTGATCGTGGCAGCCGATGGTTCCGCCATGAACAAGTTGCACCTCCCCGTGCGGTTCGTCGATGACGGTTACCCTGAAGCCCGCGAGTACGACAACAACTACGTCGTGGTCCGCTCGCACCAGCGGGCCGTAGCCCCCGAACACAGCCTGCCGCGAGCCCTGCGCGCGGGCCGCGTCGCGATCAAGCGCACGCTGCGCCAACTCAAGGCGAAGCTTACCGGCCGGCCAGGAAGCCGAAGCGCTGGAACACGCACTCCGGCAGCAAGCGCACAATATTCATAACCAGCCCCCACGATTGCGGCAGGTAGGCCACGTGCCAGCGGCGTTCCATCGCCCGCACGATGCCCTTCGCCACGCGCACCTTCTCACCCCATAGAGCGTTCTGCGGGTGGCCCTCGGACATCGGCGTCTCGACCGGGCCGAGCTTGAGGTTGTGCACGCGCACGCCACTCTTGTAGAGGCGACTGCGCAGACCTTCGAGGTAGGTCGTCAAGCCACCCTTCGCCGCACCATACGTGTAGTTGCGCGGTCGACCGCGTTCGCCAGCAACGGAGGTGATCGCACCGAGGTGGCCGCGGCCCTGCTTCTCGAAGTAGTTCGCGAGCGGCATCAACAACGACACGGCACTGACGAAGTTCGTGCCGATCACCTGCTGCGCGTATGCGAGATCGTTCTCACTGCGTTCCTGATCGCCGAGGTAGCCGTGCGCGATCAAGGCGCAATCGGCCCCACCCAACTGCTCGAGCCAGCGCGCCACCCGTTCGTCGGCCTTGTCGTATTCGTCGAGGTCGCAACTCTCGAAGCCGACCACAGCATCCCCCGCCGCCGCGACGACGGCCTGCAGCTTCTGTGGGCTGCGCCCAACCAGGAACAAGCGGTCGCCCCGCGCCGCGCAGACCTTGGCGACCTCGGCGGCGATCGCCGACGTCGCTCCCAGGATCAGGGTCTTCTGTGCCATGGACGCAAGCTAACGGCTACACGCTCCGGAACGATCGCGTTTCGGGTAGCTTGCGCCCATGAAGCTCACCGCTCTCGCACTCGTCTGCCTCGCGCCGTTCGCAGCGAACTGGTCAAACGCTTCGCCCGTCCCCCAGGATGCCGCCCCGAAGCAGACGGCCCGCCACGCGACCGTGATCTTCCTGCGTCACGCCGAAGCCCTGCCGCGCACCCGTGGCAACCAGAACCCGGCCTTGGCCAAGGATGGGCAAGCCCGCGCTGGCCGCTGGGCGAAGACGTTGCGCGCAGCAGGAGTCACCAAGGTCTACGCGACGGAACTGATCCGCACGCAGCAAACGGCAGCCCCGCTCGCCAAAGCGCTGGGCCTCGAAGTGCAGCGCTACCGCGCAGGCAAGTCGCAGGCGTTCGCCGAGTCGTTGCGCACCCTCAAGAACGGCGAGGTGGTCGTGGTCGTCGGCCACTCCAACACGGTGCCGCAGATGGCGGCGGTGCTGGGCGGCAAGCTGACGGGTCTCGACAAGAAGGGCCACCTGCAGGAAACCGAGCACGACCGGATGATCGTGCAGCACCTCGGCGCAGCCAAGGAAGGCGCGCCGATGCGCGCCGCCCAGACACTCGACTTCCGGGTCGAATAGGTCTGGCTCGAGAAGCCTCGCGCTAGGCCCAGACGACCAGGCCGCGCACCTTCGCATCGTGGCGGCCGTGGCTCGGCACGCGCAACCGCATGCCGTGGCTGTAGTGCCCGGCAAGCTCGATCCGGTAGTCGCCGTGGAACGTGTGGTTGCCACCGTCGACCGGATCCTTGTGCGTCATCGGCACGACGATCGTCTCCTCGTTCTCATCACCACGCGTGATGACGAGTTCGGCCACGAGGTCATCGTGGCGCAGGTCGCCAAGCTCGGCCTCGAGATGCACCTCGAGGTGCTGGCCAACCTTGAAGTCCTGCATCTCGACCGTGGATGCGGCCGTGATCTTGACCTTGTCGAAGCCCTCACGAATGCGCTGGAACTCGCGTGCACGTGAGCGAGCTGGCGCCTTCTTCTCCGTCTGCTGGACGTAGTAGTTGTTGGCCAGCGGCTCGTAGGCGTCGCGGTTGTAGTCCGAGACCATGCGGTCCGTGCTGAACTGCGCCGGCACCGTCGCGAGACAGTGTGCCATCATCGCGGCCCAATCCTTGGGCACGTCGTTCTTGTCACGGTTGTCGTAGTAGGCCTTCACGACCTGCTCTTCGAGCAGGTTGTAGAGCGCTGTCGCATCCGCCTGGTTCTGCAGCTCCTGATTGCCGTAGACGCGGCTGCCGCCGATCGTCCAACCGTTCTGGCCGTCGGCCGCTTCTGGCCACCAGCCATCGGCAATCGACAGGTTGAGGACACCGTTGGCGGCGGCCTTCATACCCGACGTGCCACTGGCTTCTTCCCAGCGCGTCGGCGTATTGACCCAGACGTCGACGCCTTGCACGAGCGCGCGCGCGACCGCCATGTCGTAGTCCTCGACGAAGAAGACCTTGCCCAAGAACTGCTCCGAACGCGCGATCTGCACGATCGACTGCATGATGTCCTGACCGAGCTGATCCTTCGGGTGCGCCTTGCCGGAGACGACGATGCGCACCGGCCGATCGGCTGCGCCGAGGATGCGTTCGAGACGATCGGGATCACTGAACAACAGGTGCGCGCGCTTGTATGGCGCGAAGCGGCGCGCGAAGCCGAGATACAGCGCCTGGTCGTCGAGACCCGCGAGCATGCTGCTCAACGCCACGGGACTGTCGCCGCGCGCGTGGCAACCGTCGGTCAACACGTCGCGCACCTTCTGCACCATCAGCGCCTTGTTGCTCTGGTGCGCGCCCCACAGCTTGGTCGCGGAAACCTTCTCGGCACTGCGGAAGTCGGCGGGACGCAGCGCCCCGTCGTCCCCGCGCAGCAAGGCGGCGATATTCTGATGCGTCCAAGTTGCCAGGTGCACACCGTTGGTGACCGAGGTCACCGGCACCTCGTTCTGCAACAGCCCCGGCCAAAACGCGTGCAGCAACTTCTGCGAAGCCGTGCCGTGCATCTTGCTGACGCCGTTGACGTAGCTGGCGAAGTTCATCGCAAGGTACGTCATGTTGAAGTCGTCGCCGCCACCCGACGCCTGGCCGAGTGCGAAGAACTCCTCCCACGGCAAACCCACCCACTCCGGCGCATCGCCGAAGTAGCGTCGCACGAGGTCTTCGCCGAAGCGGTCGTGGCCAGCGGGCACTGGCGTGTGCGTGGTGAACAGCGTCGTCTGCGCGATGTATTCGCGCGCCGCTTCGAACGGCAAACCCGCGCCCTTGACGAGGCGGTTGGTGCGTTCGAGGGTCAAGAAGGCCGCGTGGCCTTCGTTCATGTGGTAGACCGCCGGCCGGATGTCCATCGCGCGCAGCAAACGCACGCCACCACGGCCCAGGACGATCTCCTGCTGGATGCGCGTCTCACTGTCGCCGCCGTAGAGGTTGCGCGTGATGTCGCGATCCTCTTCGCGGTTCTGCGGCAGGTTGGCGTCGAGCAGGTAGAGCGGTACGCGGCCCACGTTGGCACGCCATGCGCGCAAGAACACCTCGCCGCCCGGCATCGGCACGCTGATCTCCAGCGGGCTGCCGTCGCTGTTGCGAACCAACTCGACGGCCATCTTCGCGGGACGGTTCTCGGTGTCCGCCGAGATCTGCCGGCCGTCAGCCGACAGCTGCTGCTGCATGTACCCGAAGCGATAGAATAGACCGACGCCGACCAAGGGGATGCCGAGGTCACTGGCCGCCTTCAAATGGTCGCCAGCGAGAATGCCGAGGCCACCGCTGTAGACTGGAAGCGTCTGGTGCACGGCGAACTCCGCCGAGAAGTAGGCGACCGGGTGCAGCGCCGACAGCGTCGGCTTCTCGGCGTCACCAACCGAGACCGGCTTCTGCGCCGTCGCCATGTATTCGTCGAAGCGCGCACACACTTCCTTCAGTCGTTCGAGGAAGGCCTTGTCGTTGGCCTTCTGCTCGAGCGTTTCGAGACTGATGCTGGCGAGGAACGCGACGGGATTCTCGTCACACTCCTTGAAGCCCGGTGCGAGGTCCTCGAAGAGGTCGCGGGCACCGGCATTCCAGACCCACCAGAAGTTGCGCGCCAGTCGTTCGAGGCCGCGCAAGCTCTGCGGCAAGGTCGCCGACGCTTCAAACGCCGACATACGCGGCTCGGTGCCAGAGCCGGGCGACGGCAGCGAGCGCTTCGGCAGACGGAACTGCACGACGCCAGCCTTGCTGCGCGTCTGCACGGCGTCCATCGCCTTCTGATACGCGGTCTGGTAGTTGTCGTAGAGGTCACGCCAGGCGGTGCGACCAGCAGCTTCGCGGCAGCTGTCGCGAGTCGCCTTCTGCTTCTTCGTCTGCGCCAAGAACGCTTCGAAGGCCTGCGCCGTCGCTTCGCGCACTTCCTTGTACGGTACGCGATCGCGCTTGAGCACCGTGATGCCGTCCTTGCTGCCAAGGCCAGCCGTCTCCGCCCACCGACCGAAGCCAGCGAGATCGGTCGTGATCGTCGGCACGCCGACCGCGAGCGCTTCTTGCGGCGTGTAACCCCACGGCTCGTAGTAGGACGGGTAGACCCCGAAGTCCGTCGCCGCCAACACCGCTTCGTATTCGCGGTGCAAGAACTCGTCATCCGGGCGCAGATAGATCGGGATCTGCACGACCTTGATGCGACTGCCGGCCGCGTTGTCGAGGCCGATCTGCTTGCAGTGCGAATGCACCTGGTCATGGCTCTCGTCAAACAGGTTGTGCGTGCAGTAGCCGCCGAGCGGCCCATCGATCGCACCGCCTTCGAGGCGATCCATCAGCTCGCCGCGCACGCCAGAGTTGCCCGCGGGCACCAGGATGAACGCAACGACGCGCTTGCCGTCGCCGCCTTCCATGTCAGCCAGAGCATCGAGCATCAACTCGATGCCCTTGTTGAAGAACTCGTAGCGGCCGGACAGGGCAAAGAACGACGCATCACTGACGTCTTCGCCGAGCAGCGCGTGCGCGATCTTCTCGAGCTCCTTACGCGTATCCTTGGGGTCACCCTTGGCAAGTTCGTCGACAACGCTGAGGTCGATACCGTTTGGCAACAGCGGCGCCACCTTGCGTTCGTGCAGGAGCTCCGCTTCGGCAGCCGTAATCGAACTGACGGTCGTGAACACATCCGCCTTGCGGGCGCAGACACCTTCGAGCGAGTGCTTGGCCTGCACGCCATGATCTTCGGCAAGCTGCGACACCGACTTGCCGCCGAGGCCCTTGTCAACGGCTGTGTGATCCGGCGTGATGCCGAGCGACGCCAGCGCGCGGCCCAACATCGTCGCGTGCGTCGTGAACACCGTGCCGATGCTCGGAATGCGCTCTTGCAGGTAGAGCAGCGACGCGCCGGTCATCCACTCGTGCGCCTGCACGATCGCGCGGCGATGGAACGGCGCGAGATACTCTTCCCACCACCGCTCGATGACCTTGGCCGCCGCCACCGAGAACAGCACCGGCTCGACGTAGTCCCAGTCACCGGCGATCGAGTCGACCTGATGGCGCTCCCAAAGGCCGGCGAGGATGCCGTCCTTCTGATCGTACATGCCCGAGAAGCCGACCAGGATGCAGCGCGGCCGGCCCGGAGTGCGCCAGCGACCGATGCGCACCGGCACGCCCATCTGGCGACACGACTGAATGAAGTCGTCGTGGCCCGGTTCATCGTCGAACGGCGGTTGCACGCCCGTGCCACCATGGAGCTGCGGGCCGATGGTGATGTAATCGTCACCGTAACGTTCGACGGCAGTAACGGCTTTGCTCGACAGCACCGTGTGGATGCCACCGACCTTGTTGCACACTTCCCAGCTGATCTCGAACAGTTGGAACGATCGATCGGACATGTTTACTTCTTGCGCCTGCCAGAGGCCTTATTGGTCGGCGCCTGCTTCGGCGCCTTCGGTGAGATCGCTGCGACCTTGCCCGACTTCTTCGGGTTCGGCTTTGAGGAATCAGAGGGGGTCGCAGTGCCGGAAGCCGGAACGATGACTCCCTTCTGCGGTGTCTTCTTCGCCAGCACCTTCTGCACCTGCGCGCGCAGGTCGTCGATGGCCGTCATGACGGTCACGAACGCCGCGTGCGGATGGTCGTAGGGGCTGAAATAGTCGTGCACTTCGGCATCAGAGTGATGCTTCGTCGCGATGTAGTAGACGTGGTCCGACGTCGTCAGCTCGCGCCAGTGCGCCAGCAAGTCCGGCCGCTTCTCGCTCGCGAGCAGCACGTCGTCACGCATCGCATACAGCGCATCGTGCACGGCGTTCTGCATCGGGTTGCCTAGCCACGCGGACAGGTTGCGTTCTTCGTCGGCCCACGAGACGGGCACGTCGATGTTGAGTTCTTGTACGGCCTCACGTTCCGAGCAAACCTGCGCCGGCGTGCGGAACCGGAAGCTCTTGTTCTCGAGCACCAGCTCGGGCAGATGACGCATGAAGTCCAAGATGCCCGTCTGTTCGTTCTGGTGCTCGCCGAAGGTCTCGTAGTCCATGAACAGTCCGACGAACTGCGCCGGCGGCGGCACGTCGTGGAGCCATTCGGCGAAGGTATCGGCAAACAGAGGGTAGCTCGGCCACTTCTGATTTGAGAATCGGAACGCGATGTCGTCCGACAGCGAATAGCTACGCAACAGCAGCTTGAGCCGCTCACATCCCTTGGGCCGATAAGGCACCTGCGGGCTGCGCCAATCCAACAGGCGATCCGCACCTTCCCCCAGCATGCAATCGAAGCCGAGCTCCTCGACCTTCTCGCAGATCTCGTTGCTCATGATGAGCTCGGTGTTGCGGAACGTCGTCGGTGCGCCAAACAGCTCGGTGACCGTCTTGCGCTGGATTTCGACCTGAGCCTCGAACTCGTCGAGATCACCAACAGCGGCGAGGCCGTGTTGACTCGTCTCGCACAAGAACTCGACGTTGCCGCTCTCGGCCAACGCAACAAAGGTATCGAGCGCTTCTGGCACCCAATCACGCAACTGCCGAATGACCGTGCCCGACAACGAGAACGAACAGCGGAACTGCCCATCCGTGCGTTCGATCGCGTCGAGCAGCAGCTTGTTCATCGGCACGTAGCAGCGTTCGGCCACGCGCTCGGCGACGAGCTTGTTGAGCGGCGTATCCCAGTAATCCATGCGCCGCAGCTTGTCGTGCGGCCGCAGCTTGCGCAGCCGGTACGGCTGGTGCACCTGGAAGTAGAAGACGACGTCGATCACAGTTCCCCCATGTCGGCGCCACCGAGGACCTGCTGGCACAGCTTGTGGGCCCGCAGCAGTTCGCCGGTGTTCCAGGCCTGGGCAAAGGTGCCGCCGGGCCGATGCGGCAGATCGCCGTCGAACACTTCATTGACGTGATCGAGACCAGCGCGCGCCATCTCGCCTTCGAGCATTTCATCCAACCAGGCGAGCAGTTCCTTGGCTTCCTTCTTGCGCGACTTCTTGGGCGCGGCCCGCAGAGCGGCCTCGACGAAGAAGCCCGCCGGCCACGGCCAGACAGTGCCTTGGTGATACGCGTTGTCGCGACCCTCGAGGCCGCCGCCATACACACCGATGTAGTCTTCGTCCTCGGGGCTCAGCGTGCGCATGCCGCACGGCGTCACGAGGTGCGCCTTCGCCATCTTGACGACACCTTGCCGCTGCACGTTGGACAGAGGCGAACGCGACAGCGCGGCGGCAACCAGCATGTTCGGCCGCACCTTCGCATCGGCAACGCCATCGTGCACCCGATCGGCGAGCGACTTGACGTCGCGCAGCCAGAACTGCTTCACGAACGACTTGCCGCAGCGATCACGCATGCCGGCAAACCACTCTTCTTCTTCGGTCTCCTGCTCGGCCAGGAACGACAGCAGCGCATACCACACAGCCTGGATCTCAACCGGCAAGCCATCGCGCGGCGTAACCGGCCCCTGCGAGGTCTGCGCGTCCATCCAGGTGGCGTTGAGTTCTTCGCTGCCCGCTTCCAGCAAGCCATCTGTTGCCAACTTCAAACCGAGACGCGTGCCGCGTTCGTAGGCGAGCGCGATGCTGCGAATGGCCGGAACCAACTCATCGCGGACGTAGTCAGGATCGTGCCCGGCATCGGCGAACCGGATCGCAGCCAACGCAAACCACAGCGCCGCATCACAGCTGCCGTAGTTGCTCGTCGCGATGTCCTTGCCGTAGATGTTCGGCAACAACCCGTCGCGCAAGAACGGCAAACAGCCGTTCATCACTTCGACGCATTGGTCGACACGGCCGCGCGCCAACGTCAGACCGGGCAAGGCGAGGAACACATCGCGGCCCCACTCGCCAAACCACGGAAAGCCCGCGAGCACGCCGACACGATCGCCGACGCCGCGATACAGAAAGTCCTCTGCACCCAACGCGAGGCGCGCGCACAGCGGATGCTCAGCCGCGTTCGCCTTCTGCCACTCCGTGACTGCCACCTGTTCGGCAGCATCAAACGCATCACTCGGTGCGTCGCACGGATCTTCGAGGGCAAACGCCGCGGTCGTGACCTGGCCCGGACCGAGGTCGACCTCCAACACGCCGGGACTCCAACGATCGCCAACGTGGTCGTAGCCGCGGACCTTGTCGATCGCGTAGTCAAAGCCGCGATACCAATTGGCTTCCCCCTGGAACGCCGACACGCCATCACACGTCAGCCACAGCTGCGGCAGTTCGTCCGTCGGACGGAAGCCCCAGCTTGCCCCGCGCGCATGCACCGTCGCATCGAAGTCATCTCGCGCGGCCTTCAGGTGATCGACGTTGCACCACCCGAGCAACGGCCGCACCTGCAACCGGATCGCATGCTCCGAACGGTTGCGCCAGCGCACCAACATCACCGGCGTCTGCTCGCCCTCTTGTCGCCGGAACGCGACCGTGCGTTCGACGGTGCCGAACCCGGTCGCAAACGTCCACGTCGGCAGCGGCCGCCGCGCAAAGCTCGTCTCACCGTGGCCGCGCGTAGGCAGAGCCACGTCGTGCCAATGCGCCGGCATCAACTTGGCCGACGGCCAATCGGCAGCCGAGCCCGCCGAGTTTGGGGCGATCGCCGTCTGCGCGCCGATCCGCTCGTCGAGCCCGGCGACCACCATGTGCCGCTTGGCCTCCCCTGCCAGGCGCGTCACCCACAAGCCGTGGTAGCGGCGGGTCGGCAAACCCGAAGCGGTGCCACAACCATAGCCACTGCGGCCGTCGGGCAACAACCACTCCAACTCGTCCGGATCGCTGCCGTGGCGGCGATCAAGCGGAGCATCAGGATCGGGCGAATGCATGACGGCGGCTGCGTTCTTGGATGCTGGCGAGGCATCCGGCGACCTGGGAGAACGAGCTGCTGACATGGGGCTGTGTGGCGTGGGAGTATCGAGCCTACGTCGCGTCCCGGCGGTATCAACGCTCGTTCACGCAAGGATTCGTCAGCTGCCTCTGTCATGCAGGCGGCACACCCTGCATCCTCTTGGTACTCGCTCGCCGAATCTCCATCGAAGCCCGCATGCTGCCGCTAGATCTCAAGGAAACGCTCGTCTTCATCCTGGCCGGTGGCGCCGGTAGCCGCCTGGCTCCGCTAACGCTCCAGCGTGCCAAGCCCGCCGTTCCGTTTGGCGGTAGCTACCGGATCATCGACTTTACGCTCAGCAACTGCATCCACTCGGGACTTCGGCGTATCCACCTGCTGACGCAGTACCAGGCGCGTTCGCTGGAAGAGCACATCCGCTTCGGTTGGAACTTCCTGCCGCGTCGCCTCGAACAGTGGATCACGTGCAGCCCGCCGCACCACGTCTCGGTCGGCAAGTGGTACCGCGGCACGTCCGACGCGATCTACCACAACATCGACTCGATCTACGACTGGCAGCCCAACAACGTCGTGATCCTGTCCGGCGACCACATCTACCAGATGGACTACCGCGACATGCTGCGGGAACACATCGAGCACGAAGCCGCACTGACGATCAGCGCGATCAAGATCCCGGTCGAAGAAGCATCGAGCTTCGGCATCCTGCAAGTCGACGATGAGAATCGCATCACCGGCTTCGTCGAGAAGCCGCAGGAAAACGCTCCGGAGATTCCGGGCCAACCCGGCTACTGCCTCGCGTCGATGGGCATCTACGTCTTCGAAACGGAAGAGCTGGTCCGCCGCCTGCAGTACGACGGCAAGTTGCCGGAAGGCGAAGGCGGTGACTTCGGCCACCACGTGATCCCGCGCATGCTCGGCGAAGTACCGATCTACGCGCACCTGTTCCAAGGTCTCGGTGGCGAAGAAGAACCGTACTGGCGCGACGTCGGCACGATCGAAGCGTACTTCGACGCCCAGATGGACCTCTGCGACATCAAGCCGAGCCTCAACCTCTACCGCAAGGATTGGCCGACCTACACGCTGTGGCACAACGACCCACCGGCGAAGACCGTCTTCAATGAAGAAGGCGACGGCCGCCGCGCCGAAGTCGTCGACTCGTTGCTCGCACCTGGTGTCGTCGTCAGCGGTGGCAAGATCCGCCGTTCGATCCTGAGCAACCGCGTCTACGTCGACGAACAGGCACTCGTCGAAGAGAGCATCGTCATGCGCGGCGCCCGCGTCGGTAAGAACTGCAAGCTCAAGCGCTGCATCATCGACAAGTGGAACGAAGTGCCGGAAGGCACCGAGATCGGCTACGACCGCGAAGCTGATGAACGTCGCTTCACGGTGTCGCCGACGGGCATCGCCGTCGTGCCGCAGAACTATCAGTGGGATTAGTCAGGCGCCCTTCGCCCCCATCCGCCCCCCATTGGCCCACTGATGAGGGCGTACCCATGCGACCACGGGGGTCGGTGCGCGAACGGAGGAGTGTTATGCTGCGATGTCGAGGCCGACAGCCCGACCCGATGACAGCCACCGTCAAGACAACCCGTCGCTGGACCTACGCGGACTACTGCCGCATTCCGTACGACGGCAAGCGGCACGAGATCATCGACGGGAGCCACTTCGTGAATCCCGCGCCTAGTCCGTACCACCAGACGGTAGTGACCCGGCTGCTCTACGAATTGATGCGACTGGTCGAGAAGCAGGGGCTCGGACGCGTGCTCACTTCCCCCCTCGATGTCCACCTTGGACCGAGCACGGTCGTACAACCCGACATCGTGGTGTTGCGACCACGTACGGAATCGATCATCGGCAGCAAGAAGCTCACGGGCACGCCCGACCTGATCGTGGAAGTGATGTCCCCCTCCAACCGCAACTACGACCGGACGACCAAGCGGGACCGCTACGAACGATCCGGGGTCCGCGAGTATTGGTTGGTCGACCCCGAAGAACGCACCATCGAGCAACTGGTGTTGCGGGCCGGCCGCTACCGTCAACCCATCGTCTGCGAAACCGAAGTGACGCTGCGCATCTTGCGCAACATCCACATCGACCTGCGCGAGGTTTGGTAGCAGTCAGTCGCGCTGCTGCAACTTGTGCTTCGCGACCTCTCGCAAGCCCTTCGGCAGCGCGAGCAACATCGGCGCGATCGGCACTTCCCACAGGCAGAAGGCCGTCGGCTTGGTCCAGACCCCCTGCTTGGTCTTGCGACCTGGAAAAGTCGCGCGCGCAACCGCGCCAAGCCGCATCACCCCGGCATCCGCCGCACGCGCAGCTCGGTCCTTACCAACAGCCGGTGCGAGTAACTCCACGAGGTGGCTGTGCACATCACGATTTGCCGCACCGATCGCGGAGCCTCGCGCAAGCGTCAGCCCATGGGCCGTGTGGGCAAACGCACAACGCACGTAGCCAGCCCGCGCAGGCAACTTGCTGGTCCAGCCAGGCGGTTGCTGCACCGTCGACCAGTAGACCACCGGTCGGATCAACAGCCATTCGATGCGCCCCTGCTGGCGCGCATCGAACTTCTCGACGACTGGGCGCACGGGCGCTCGCCACCCTAGACACGCGAGGTTGCGCCACTCTTCGTCGGCAGTGCCCTTGCGAAACGTGATCGACCCGAGTTCGGCGGAGACCAGGGTGGCAGACGCGATCAGCGGCTCAAGCACCGCCATGGTGTCCTCGCGCCCGAGAACGGGCATCAGGTGATCAAACATCAGGTCCCGAACATCTCGCTTGGCCTGCGCGGCCACGTCCAAGCCGGCGCGCTCACCATCCTTGTGGGCGCGGCTGGTGAAGAACGAGATGTAGCCGACCTTGCCAACCGGTCGCTCGGACCATTTTGGACGGCCGTGAACGTTGCGGAACTCGATCTCATGTGCGACCTCGGCAATCGGAACGGGATCCCGCTCCGAAGGTGATTGGGCCGCAACCGACGACAGTGCAGCCAAACCAAGGCCGAGAGGCAACAACACATGCATGAGCTTCATGGTTTGAGCCATCAGTCCCGAGGCTGCAACTGGTACTCAGCAACCTTCCGCAACCCCTCAGGCAACGTCAGCAGCATCGGCGCCACCGGCACTTCCCAAAGGCAATAGGCCTCCACCTTCTTGAATCGCCCAACCTTGGACCGATCGATCACGCGATACGAACGCGCCACGGCGCCGATTCGTTCGATGCCAACCGCCGCCGCAACGGTCGCCCGCTGCTTGCCCACTGCCGGCGTCAACAACTCGATCAGGTGCGCCTGCACGTCGCGGCGTGCCGCCGCAATCGCCGACGCTTGCGCCTGATTGCAGTCGTGCATGAACGCGCACCGCAGATAGCCATCCCGCTTCGGCACGGAGCTGGCCCACTTGGGCGGCTGCAAGACCGGACGCCAATGCACGACCGCACGCAGCAACAGCCACTCGATGCGCCCCTGCTCCTTGGGCTCGAACTTCGCGACGACCTTGCGCAGTGGCGCGCGCCAACCGAGGCACGCGATCGCGCGTCGATCTTCGCCGTCCGCCCCCTTCTTGACGGCGATCGTGCCGAGTTCGGCGGACACGAGCGTTGTCTCGGCGATGAGTGGCTCGAGCACCGCCATGGTGTCCTTCGTGCCGAGCGCTGGCAGTAGATGCTCGAACAGAACGTTGCGCACCTGTCGCGCGGCATCTCCAGCCGCTCCCCGACAGGCAAAATCGACGTCCTCATCGATGTCGATGGTCGCAAACGAGACTCGATCGACAACACCGGCAGGCTTCGCAAACCACGTCGGCAGGCCTGCGACCTCGACGAAGTCGATGGCATCGGTGACCTCGGCAAGGGGAATGGGATCTCGCTCCGTGGGCAGCTGCGCCGCCACGGGCGCAGCAATCAGCGCCTCCAGGACAATGACTGCAATGGCTCGCTTCACGATCTTCATCCGCGTGGCCCATCCTACCCCATCCGGGTCACATGGCTACCGGGGTAGCGCGATCAGAGCTGCTCGTTGCGGGTCGCCGCGGCGATCGTCTCCGGCATCTTGTCCGACTTGTCGTAGAGTTCGACGAACGTGCGGCACTCCGGCGCGTCAACGTCGCGCAGGTCCTCGACCCAGTGCGGCGGAATCGACTGGTAGTGGATCCAGGCCGTCACCGTCGCCGTCGGCGAGTTCATCGCATACGGGATCACGACGCTGACCGAGTCGCTGCCGGCAACGAAGTCGAGGTCGGTGCCGATGCCAACGGGCGCCGTCTCCTTCGCGTGCGGGCCATCGCGACGCCAACCCTTCGGCAGCAACCGGTTGTCCTTGCCGCGAGTCGCCATCGACGTCAGCAACGTTGTCGGATCGCCGTCAACGTCCCGCGCGACGAGTTCCCAGATGAGCACGTCGTACGGCGTCTCGATCGTCGTCACGTGTTCTTGATCGAGCGGACTGACAACGTCGACCAGTTCGCCTTGCTGGTCGAAGCCACCACAGTCGAAGACGACCCCCTGCTCGTTCTGCACCCGAACGTGCAACCACGCACGCCTTGCCGGGTATCCCGTCGGGAACTTGTGACCGGTCTTGTTGACGACCTTGACCTGGAAGCGCAGCTCGGAGTCCTTGTGCTCGATCGGTCCGATCGACAGATCGACCGTCGCCGTTGTCAGCTGCCGCCGTGTGGCGCGTGCCATCTTCTGCAGCGCTGCTGCACTGGCAGGGACCTCGAGTTGCTCGCGGTTGTCGGCGAGCATATCCAACAGGAACGCGTTGCCGCCGACGAACGCATGCGCGCGGTATGGATCGCGTGCCTTGAGCAGGTAGTCGGCGCCAGTCGGGTCGCGAGCGATGCGCGTCGGGCCGACGTCGGCCATATGGCATTCCTGGCACGTGCGCGACTCGTCGGTGCGTTCGTCTTCGTCGCTGTAGACGCTGTTGCGCCACTCGAAGTACGGCGTCTGCTCGGGGAACCGCTCGCCTTGATGATGTGTCACCAACGTGTGGCACGTGGCGCAAAGTGCCGAGCTGCCCATGTGCTTGCCGTGCAAGGCCGCGTAGCCGGACATGCCGAGCATCGGCCCACTGTCGGGCTGCTCGTATGGCCCGTAGATGACGCGACCTTTGCCGATGCGACCCTTGCCTGAGAACGTCGTCGGCTTGCCGAGATCGCGCGCACGGATCTGGTGGCACATCGTGCACGAGACGCCATCCTGGGCGAGCGGGTCCTTGGCGGCCTCGGCCACGGTCGTCGGTTCGAGCTTGCCGAGCACGCGGCTGTGGTGATGCATCGGCGCGTGGCAGCGCAGACACAGCGCCTGGATCTCACCGGCGCGGTCCGGGTCGTTGTCGCATTCTCTCGCAACCTGCGCGCGCCAGTAGGGATCGCGGAAGCTGTTGGCCATGACCGTCGCTTGCCACAAACCGTGCGGCGAGACGTCTTCGCCAAGCGGGGAACGCATGGCGTTGGCGTGAGGTGCGGCACTGTGGCAGCGGGCGCAACCGTCGGCCGTCGCGAAGACGGCGTTGCTGCCTTTGGGTTGGCCTCCGCCCCATTGCGGGCCGGGGCCGAGACCTTGGGGGTTTTGGGCCTGAGCCTGTGGGGCGGGGTTCTGCGGCCCCTGCACGAACGCCGTCGCCACCAACCAGATGGCCACGGTCAGGCCAACGAGGCGGCGCGGATTCATCGTGACTACGCGCCCGCTTCGGCGTCGTCCGCCGGTGCTTCCGCGTCAGCACGCGGCGGCAGGAACTCACCGAGGAACTGCGGCAGCATCTTGCGCCACGTCACCCAGTCGTGACGCCACTCGTCACTCCACGCATCGACGCGGTTCGGGATGCCGGCCGGGCCGAGCACCTTCTCGACGCTCCAGCTCTGCTCCGGTTCTTCGTAGGCACCTTGGCCGTGCGCCAACAGGACGAAGCGCTTCTTGAGCAGTTCGAGGTGCTTGCCTTGCAGGTCCGGCACGAAGTCGATCGGCGACGAGTTGTAGTACTCGCGCGTCATGTCGCCTTCGATGAACTTGTTCATGTTGTAGGTGCCGCTCATGCAGATCGCCGTGTGGAACAGGTCCGGGTGGCGGCAGAGGGCGGCGAGCGAGTTGAAGGCGCCGATCGACGAACCCGCGGTCCAGATCAGGCCGCCGTCACCGCCGCAGTCGCGGTGGATGGCCGGCACGATCTCGCGGGCGATGCACTCGTCAAAGCGGTTCTGCGCCTGCGCGGCTTCTTGCAGCGTGCGGCACTCTTGCAGCCAGGCCTGGCCGGCGACCGAGTCGACGGTGTAGACCTTGAGGCGCAGGTCTTTGATGAAGTCGCCGATCGCCGAGATCATGTGGAAGCGCTCGGGCTCCTCGGCATCACCACCTGCGGTCGGGAACAGCAGCAGCGGTGTGCCCGACACGCCATAGCGGCAGAAGGTGATCTCGCGACCGCCGAGGGACGGTGACTTCCAGGTGATCTTGTGCTTGCTCACGGCTCGATTGGGGGTGCGGGTTTGGCCAGTGCGGGTTTGGCCATGTGGGTGTGTGCGTATGGATCTGGTGCTACTTGCTGGCAGCTTCCAGATCATCCACCGACTCGAGCACCAGCTTATGGAACTTGCCGGTGAACTCGTCGACTTCGTGCTCGGGGAACACGTTCTGGACCTTCTTGCGGATGGCTTCGACGCAGCGCTCGCCGCGGAACCAGGCGAAGGCAGCCTCTTCGAGAGGCTTGAAGTGCTTCTTGCTAAACGTCTCGAACTCGTTGGTCGACAGCCGATCGCGCGCGATCTTGGCGTAGGCCTTGAGCTTCTCCGCGTACGGGATGTCCTTCTCGGCAATCTTGTAGAACGCCGCGAAGTCGACCGTCTTGCGCATCGGCCGGTTGGTCGCCGCGTTGAAGATCGCCCACTTGAGGTTGCTCAGCACATACCACGGCCAGTGGTAGTGGATCGAGTTGACCTGGCTGTCGGGACACGGGTTGGCGAAGTCGATCGGGTAGTAGACGCCGTCGCGACTGAGCATCTCGCAGCTGTTGAAGTCCCAGCCGAAGAACGTGTTGATCGTCAACGTCGTGTCGATGATCAACTGCTCGTCTTCCTTGGAGATGAAGTCGCGGTCGACGAGGTAGCGGCCGTGCAGCGGCTGGCTCGGATCGTACTTCATCACGCGGACCTGCGGGCCGATACCGACCGCGCGCACGAACACGTCGAAGCCGTTGACGGCTTCTTGCAGGTGCATCAGGTCCTGCTTGCTCTCATCGTAGGCTTTGACGAGGCCTTCGGCATCGTCGACCTTGGATACACCGCGCCAGCCACCACCATCGTACGGCTTGAGGAACGACGGGTAGCCGAGCTTGTCGCCAATGGGACCGAGCTCGAACAACTTGGCGTAGTTCTGCAGCGTGAACTCGAGGTCACTTTGCTCCTTGTAGTCCTTCTGCGGCAGCATCACGGTCTTCGGGACCGGCATGCCGAGCGCCGTCATCGCGCAGTAGCTCGAGTGCTTCTCGTAGCTCTGCACCGACCACGGGTTGTTGTAGACGTAGAGGTCGTCCATCAAGACGCCCTTCTTGATCCACTCGCGTTGCAGCGTGAACCAGTGCGTCAGGCGATCGACGACGACGTCGTACTTGCAGCCCTTCTCAAGTGCGAACGGCTCGAGGCCGACGCGCTCAGACGCGAACTCGATGATTTCGCGGCCGACCTTCAGGCGCAGCTTGCTGTCAGCGAGGATCTGTTCGAAGGCCAAGGGCCAACAGATGTCGGCGCCGAGGGAGAGACCAATATTGCGAGTAACTGCGGGCATTGCGAGAGATGTGGGGCGAACACCTTACTCGTAGACGTGCCACAAAGGACCAGGGAACAACGAGGAAAGCCCTTCTCGGAGACGATCTCGCCAGTTCTCCCAGTTATGGCCGTCGTTGGCCTCCCGAAAACGGACCTGCATGCCAGTCTCCTGGAGCAGCGGCACGAGCGAGCGGTTGTAGTAGATCAGCGACTCGTAGACGCCGCAGCTCATGAAGACCGAGTCGGCGGGCCGGCCCGGCTTCTTGCGGAATTGGTTGACGAACTTGACGACCGGATCGAAGACCGGCGGCCGATCGTGTTCGCCGATCTCGGTAAAGACGAACGAACCGGACTGCAGCAGGAGCTTGCCGAAGAAGCCCGGGTGCCGCCACGCCGTCGACAGCGATGCGACGGCGCCAAACGACGCCCCCATCATCGCGCGCGCCGACGGCTCGCGAATCAACGGCAACAGCTCCTCCATCTGCGGAATGAGGTCCTTGACGATGAAGTCGGCGTGGCGTTCGTCGGCCGCATACTCGGTCATGCGATCGGACGACTGCGTCATCACCGCGATCAGCGGTGGCAGTTCGAGGCGGTGGATCAGGTTGTCGAGGGTCTCCTGCAAGCTGGCGAACTTGAGGTAGTCCATGCCGTCGTGCACGACGAGCAACGGATAGCGGCGGGTCTCGCGGAAGCGCGCCGGCCGGTAGATCTGGATCGGTCGCCAATCCCCGAACACGGTGCTGTCGAGGTGGCGGTCTTCGACGGTGCCCTTGCGTGCTTCGGGATCGTCAACCGTCCACTCCGGCGGCTCGTAGCCTTCGCCATAGACAACCGAGTTGGCACCGAACGGATCGCGCGCAAGATGGCTGTTGAGCGGGTCGCGCACCAACTGGCCGCGGCCGCGCACCATGACGCCGATCTTGTATTCCATCCGCGACCGCCGCGGCAGGTCGATCTGCAGCACCCAGATGTCGGAGTGATGCAGCCGGTTGAACTGCAGTTCGCCCGGCAGGCCGTGGATCCAGTGATGCAGCGACACCTCTTCGGCGTGGCCCTGGAATACGAAGGTCACGTTGCGGCCTTCGACATGCGGGAACTCGACTTCCTTGAGCACCGCAGCGATGGCCGTTCGCCCACCCTTCACCGCCGTTTCGAGGCGCGTGAGCATGCTCATTGCGACACCTCCTCGACGAGGCCATCGAAGCCCAGTTCGCGTGATCCCGAGTGCCCGGTCCACTTGCCGTCACGCCAGTCGAAGCGCGCGCCATAATCGAGCAGCGCGCACTTGGCCGGTGCAAAACGGCGCGACAACATGCGCACGCGCACACTGTCGTCGGTCTGCAAACGGTGCCGCGCGTGCGGCAACGCCACGAAGTCCGGCAGCAGGCCAAAGCCCGCTTCCATCACTTCGGCATAGGAACTGCCCTGCGGCGGTTCATCGTGGAACAGCACCACCCGTTCGCTCAGCGCCATCGCGCCCGCGGACCAGGCGATCAACGGCCGGTCGCCCCACAACGCAAACAGGTCGAACAACTGCAGGCGATGCAGCAAGACGCCGATGTGGCCACCGGCGACCAACAAGCACGCAACGCTGCTGAGTTGTTTTTCGATGCCTTGCCGCTCGGTCTGCACCGCGGCACGCTCCGCAGGCTTGTGGGTGTCGACAAAGTCGCGATGGATCTGCTCGATCCGAGCCATGTGCTGGCGGTCCAGGCCGCGCACCAACTCCCACGCATCCTGCTCTTCGGCCGCCGCCATCTCATCCTGACCGGACTGGCGCAAGAGCTCCTTGCTCGCCCCCATCAGGCCATCGAGGCGCAACCGATACAGCTCCTGAGCGCGCTTCCACCGCGTATGCCGCTCGCGGATGGCCTCGTGCAGCTGCTTGTCCTTCTCGAAGACCCGCTCGACGCGCGCCCAGAGCTTCAGGTTCTCGACCGGTCGACAAACGTGCTCGCGCAGTTCTTCGTCTTCGTCCTCGCGCTCCTCCCAGCCGGCCGTGATGACGGCGACGGGCTTGGTGCGATCCGATTCAAAATGATCAACGGCTTCACAGACAATGGGTTCGCGGCGCTGCGGGCCGAGCACGATCGCGGAGGACAACATGACTGCACCTGAGTTATCCGAGCCCCGCACGAGAAGAAAGGCACTGCCGCGCATTCCTTCTCCAGGGCACCTGAGTGGTTACCCCCAAAGGCACACTTGAAGCGGGCAAGGTGAGCACAACCTCGCGCTTGCCTCCGACCACGAAGCCCTCAAGAATCCAAGGCAGCCCGAGCATGCAACTGCGCCCCTACCAACGAGCTGCCCTTGAGGCCGTGCGTGAGACCTACCGCGAGGGCCATCGCTCCGCGCTCGTCGTCATGCCGACCGGCACCGGCAAGACGGTGCTGTTCGCCGAGATCTCCAGGCTCGCCAAGGGGCCCGTGCTGGTGCTGGCACATCGCCAAGAACTGGTCGAACAAGCTCGCGAGAAGATCGCCGCGTGGTGCAACGACGTGGTTGCGGTTGAGATGGCCAGCCAGCGCGGCTTCACCAAGCCCGACGGCACCCGGCCCAAGATCGCCGTCGCCAGCATCCAGACGTTGCGGCAGCGGCTGAAGGATGTGCCGTCCGACGCGTTCCGCATCGTGGTCGTCGACGAAGCGCACCACGCGACGTCCGACTCCTACCGCGCGGTGCTCGACCACTTCGACGCGCACCTGCTCGGCGTCACGGCGACCCCCGACCGCCAAGACCGCGTGCCACTCGGCGAGGTCTTCTCGGCAGTGGCGTTCTCCTACGACATGCGGCAGGCCATCAACGATGGTTACCTGTGCCCGATCCGTTCGTTCCTCGTCGAGACCGAAGCCGACTTCTCCGGCATCCGCAAGGTCGCCGGCGAGCTGGCAATCCGCGACGTCGAAGATGTGCTCACGCAAGAGCTGCACCTCGCCGAGATCGCGGCACCGATCCTGCGCGAACGCGACGGCCGACCGACGATCGTCTTCGCCGCCTCCGTCGCACATGCGCATGCCTTGTGCCGTGTGATCAACGAGATGGCCGACGAAGAGGAGTTCGCCGTCGCCCTCGATGGCAAGAGTCCGTGGGACGTGCGTGCACCGGTGATCGAACGGTTCAAGAACGGTGACATCCAAGTCCTCGTCAACTGCTCACTCTTCACCGAAGGCTTCGACGTGCCGCAGATCGCACTCGTCGCCATCGCGCGGCCGGTGCTGTCCCGTTCGTTCTACGCGCAGATGGTCGGCCGCGGCACGCGCATCGCCGACGACAAGGCGGACCTCATCGTGCTCGACTTCGTGCCGGGCAACTGCCGCCACTCACTCGTGCAAGCCGTCGACATCTTCGCGTCGGCCAACCCCGAGGTGCAGGAACGCGCTCGCCGCATCGCCCAGGAAGTGAGCGCCGAAGGTCAGGCGATCGCGCTCGAGAAGGCGCTCGAGTTGGCGCAACAAGAACAAGAGGCGCAGGAAGCGACGGTCGCCTACCAGCTGAAGAAGCGTGACCCGTTTGCCGCAGTCGGCATCGACCTCGATCACTACGTGCGGCGGTCGCGCTACGGCGAGCGCGCGAGCTCGCAGCAGCTGCAGTACTTCAAGAAGGCCGGCCTGCCGACCGACCTCGTCGAAGACCTGTCAGCCGAGCAAGCCGATGCGTTGCGTGAATCGTTGCTCGATCGCAAAGCCGTTGGGCTGTGCACGCCAAAGCAGGCGAAGCAACTCGTCGCGCTCGGCGTCGACCCGCGCGAGATGTTCTACGACGAGGCGAAAGAACTGCTGCGCGAGAAGAAGGCTACTGCACGGTCACAACGCGATACGCAGTGAACCGCGCCGGCGCCCTCGCCTGCTCCACCACCGCCTGCAGGTGCATCTCCGTGCCGATCAACACCGGCAACGGCGGCACATAGAACGTGAACGTGCCACTGCCCGCCCCGGCAAACACAACCGTCTGATACGCGTTGTAGCTGGCGCTCAGATCGAGCCACAACTCGCCGAAGTTGAGCACCGCTACGGGCTGCGGCAACGCCGCGGTAGCGACCGCAATCCGGCACATGTGATGCAACGTCGCGTAGCCCGGCTCACTGAACACATCGACGGTCCAGTTCTGGCCGATCACCGGCGTCGTCGGAACCAGGTCGCGATGACGGTTGACAAGCATCGGCGTGACCCCGAGGAAGAGCGCCTCCTCGGCAGACACCAGATCGATGTCGCCGTCACGATCGTAGTCACCCGGCACGAAGCGCGGCGAGATGTTCGCGAGCGCGGGCATGCGGCCAGGTGCGTTGGTCAAGCCGCCCGTTCCATCGTTGATGTGGAACAACGTCGGAGTACCGATCACACCACGCGCAATGTCGAGGTCCCCATCCTCATCACAATCGAACAGCGCAATCGATTTGGTTCCGGATGCCTGAGTCGGCAGCGTGCTTGGCGCTGCGAAGCCAACCGCACCCGTATGCATCATCACAAGGTCGGTGAAGATGTTTTGACGACCGCAGACGAGGTCGAGCCAACCATCGCCGTTGAGGTCGCCCAACGCGACCGACAAGACGGTGTTGCTCGAGACGCCGGTGAGCCAGGTCGCGGAGACATCGGTGAACACGAAGTTGCCGTCGTTGCGGTAGACGCGCGGTCCGGTGTAGGAGCCGATGACGATGTCGACATCACCGTCGAGGTCGAGGTCACCTGTCACGATCGACGTCGTCTGCGGCCCGAGCGCCAACGGCACCGCGTTGAAGCCACCGGCACCATTGTTGGCCAACATCCTGTCCGGTGTCACCCCGAAGTAGCCCTGCATCAACGCCACGTCGACGAAGCCATCGCCGTCGAAGTCCGCCGCGGCCGCAGCCAGGTGGTCGTTGGCGATGGCCGGCAAGCCCGCCGACGCATCGGTGAAGACCCCAGCACCGTTGTTGCTCCACAACCTGGAGGCGGCCAACTGCTTGCTGACGAACAGGTCGAGGTCGCCATCGTTGTCGTAGTCCAACGCAACCGTCGCCAACGTTGACGTGCTCGTCGGCGGCACCTGCGTGAACGAAACGTTGGTCCACTTCTCGTTGCCGTCGTTGCGCAGGAGGACCTGCCGGTATGGACTGAAAAGGCCCGTGCCGCCACACAGGTCCAGGTCGCCATCGTTGTCGAAGTCGGCAGCAACACCTTCGCGCATGCTCGCGGAGATGAACGCGGCGTGCGTGCGAAGCTGGAACTGCTCCTGGGCGACGGCGCTGGCCAGCGGCAGAATGGCAAGTGCGAATAGTCGATGCATGGCTCGAGAAGGCGAAGTCACTGGTAGCAACCAGCATAGCGCCTCCACGCCGAGCCGATCGACGAACGGTGCTGGTGCGCTAGGTTCGAGGCACGAGAGCGCCGACCTCGCTCAGGCGAGATCGCTGTCGCCGAGCGTGTACCACCAGTTCTCAGCCAAGAACTCGGGCGTCACCTGCGGGATGCAGATGTTGTGGATCAGCCGGCGCTGCATCCAGTTGGCCGACGGCGTCTCGACGAAACCGCGTGACTCCAGGTACGCATGCTCCTTGGACCACGGCGGGAACACGGTCAGCAACCGCTCCTTCTGCTCGTCGTGTTGTCGCTGCACCGCCTTGGCCAACAGTGCATCCGCCATCTCGGTGTCCGCCTCCGGCACCAACCAATCGGCGATCGTCGCCGAGTCCGGTGCGAGACCTGACTGCGGCTTCATCACCATCAAGCCACCTAGACGACCGGCGCGGCGAGCCACCCAGACTTCGTAGTCTGCGTGCGCCGGGTTCTTGAAGTAACGCCAATCGAGGTAGATGTAGTCGCGGCGCAGCAAGCACTGCTTATCGTGTCGAACCTGCTCGTAGAGACCGCCGATGTCTGCCGGCACCGCATCGATCTTCTCGAGTTCGATGCCCGCCGGCGCAGCGAGCGGCTCGAGCGAGCGGTCGCGAATCAGGTAGTCGATGATGCGCATCATCTCGTACTTGAGATAGCGCTTGCCGATGCGATACGCGGCGTCGACCGGGAAGCCGTAGAACAGCGCGTCGCCGATCGTGCGACTGTGCGCCCAGAACGGCATGCACGTCTCAACGAACAGGCTCTTGGCTTTGAGACCCTGCCGCCAGTTGGGATGCGTCATCGAGTCCACACAGTGGATCAACCGCTGCGCGCCCCACGGCGTGTCGTAGAGCATCGGCATGCCCGCGTATTGCGACGCAATCGTGCCGTCGTCAGCCACCGCCAACGAGATGCGATGGCCCGCCGGGTTGTTCGGGTAGGCCCACTGCCATTGCTCGAGCGTGCGGTCGACGTAGTCCGGTCCGCAGACTTCGCGGAACACCAGATTGAACGTCTCGAGGATCTTCTGTTCGTCGCCGCACTTGTACGGCCGGATCGTCAGCCCTTCGGTCACGCGAGCCTCCGCACGAACTCCTCGACGACTTGCGTCATGACCGCCGCGGCCTGCGAGCCTGCGGCGATGACTTCGTCGTGCGACAACGGCTGCTCGGAGATGCCGGCGGCGAGGTTGGATACCAACGACAAGCCGGCCACCTTGGCCCCCATCGCGTTCAATGCCATCGCTTCATGCACGGTGCTCATGCCGACGGCATCGGCACCGAGCGTCCGTAACATGCGCACTTCCGCAGGGGTCTCGTAGGAAGGGCCGAGCAGACCCGCGTAACAACCGGTCTTGAGCGACGTGCCGCTCGCGAGCAGGGCCTTGCTCAACTCGTCGTCGTAGACGTTGGTTTGATCCGGAAAGCGCGGTCCGAACGCCGGTTCGTGATCGCCTAGCAGCGGCGTCTGGCCGGTCAGGTTGAGGTGATCCGTGATGACCATCAGGTCGCCGGCGGCGAGGCCATCACCAATGCCACCGGCGGCGTTGGTCACGAGGAAGTTGCCGATGCCAAGGCGGCGTAGCGTGCGCACGCAACGCACGACTTCTGGCGGCTGCCAACCTTCATAGAGATGCACGCGACCGGTGAGGCACGCGATGCGCACGCCGCCAACCGAGCCGAACACGACCGAGCCGCCGTGGCCTTCCACCCGCGGCTTGGGCCACTCCGGCACGTCGGCGAACGGGACCTCGGTCGCATCGTCAAGCACGTCGGCGAACGACTTGAGGCCGCTGCCGAGCACAATCGCGAGCTTGACGCCTTCGAGATCGAACGACTGGCCACGCAACCAGTGCGCCGCCGCATCCACCCGAGCCAGTTCTGCGAGACCACTCATTCGGCGACCCCCGCGGACAAGACGCCTGCAACACAAGCTGTCATGCACGTCGCAAGTGCACCCGCGAACATCGCGCGCAAGCCAAGCTTGGCGAGATCGCCGCGACGTTCGGGCGCCATCGCTCCGAGACCACCGACCTGGATCGCGACGCTGCCGAAGTTGGCGAAGCCGCACAGCGCGAAGCTCGCGATCAGCGCCGTGCGTGGCGAGATCGCGTCCGCTTCGAGCTTCTGACCGAGGTTGCTGTAGGCCACGAGTTCGGTCAGAGCGATCTTCGTACCCAGCAGTTCGGCAAGGGTCGGGATCTCGTCCCACGGGACGCCCATGACCGCCGCAATCGGCCAGAAGATGAACGCGAGAACTCCTTCGACGGACAATGCCCCACCGCTGACGCCACCGAGCGCCGCGTTGAGCACGGCAACCAGCGCGAGGAACGCGATCAGCATCGCACCGACGTTGAGCGCGAGTTTCAGACCATCGCTGGCACCTCCGGCCGCGGCCTCGACCACATTGCCGTAACCGGAGGCCTCGACCTTGGCGACCGTCCCCATCGTCTCGCTCTGCACCGTTTCCGGCCAGAGCATCTTCGTACAGATCAGGCCAGCAGGCACGGCCATCACCGAGCCGACCATCAGGTGACCAGCTTCGACGCCGAAGCTGACGTAGAGCGCGAACACCCCACCGGCAATCGTCGCGAACCCGCCGACCATGATGGCGTGCAGCTCACTCATCGTCATCTTGTTGAGGAACGGCTTCACCAGCAGCGGCGCTTCGGTCTGGCCAACGAACACGTTGCCACACGCAGACAGCGACTCGCTGCCAGAAGTCCCCAACAGGCGCACCATCACGCGCGCCATGTGCCGCACGACCCACTGCATGATGCCGACGTGGTAGAGCACGGCCATGAAGCTGCTGAAGAAGATCAGCGTGGGCAACACCATGAACGCGAACAGGAAGCCGTAGCTCCTGTCAGGCAGCGCCTTGCCAACAAGTTCCTGATTGGTCAGCGCACCGAAGACGAAGTAGCTGCCTTCTTGTGACAGCTTGAGGAACGAGTCGACGCCTTCTCCCACTGACCGCAGCGCCGAGTTGCCCGCGTCCCAATAAAGGAACGTGATCCCAAGCACCGCTTGGATCCCGAGGCCGGTGACGACCAACCGCCACTTGATGGCCGATCGATCGCGCGAGAACACGAAGCAGATCGCCAGCATCACGGCGATTCCGCATAAGGAGACGAGCTGCAGCATCGGCGGCGATGGTATGCGTGGGCGCGCCCGCGCCCAACGTCGAATCCCCAACGCCGAACATGGCCGGTAACAAGACTACGATCAGGCTGAATCCGGTCGACAGCCGTCCACCCCCGCTTGTGCTCAGACGACGACGCCGCGACGATGGTGATCCTCGCTCGCTCTCCCGCACAAGGACATCATGCAAGCACGCACCCTCGCCAAGTTGGCCGCGGTTCTATTCGCGCTGCCGATCTCGTCGCTCACCGCCCAAGGCTGCACCACCGGCACCTTCTGGCAACGCGATGCGCTACCCGCCATCCCGTCGTCGATCCCGACCGCTGTCAGTGTCATTCAAGGCATGTGCGAAGGTGAGAGCGCCGGCATCGTGTTCGAGATGCCGGCCAACATGCCCGTGCAGAAGATCACGAAAGTCGTCGCCCCATGGGGCGCAGCGTTTGGCGCGAGTGGTTTCCAGGCGGCCCTCGACCTCGAGGTCTACGACGGCGTCAGCTTCAGCGGCCAGAACGTCAACATGGGCCAGCTCGTGTTCAGCCTGACGCAGAACGCCAACCAGAACATGCAGGTCTCGAGCCACGGCCTCAACGAGCTCGACACGTCGGTCTACAACATCATCGTCGGCGCGCAGCCGCCCGTCGGTGGTGTGCGTCGCTTCGCGATCTGCTTCCGGATGGATCTCAACTTCCACCCGACCGGTTCGTGCGCCACTGGTTGGCCGGCGAACTTCTTCACGGACAACACACAAGCGCCGTCGTTCCCATTCACCTGCAACCCCAACATCACGCCGACCGGAACGAGCATCATCCAGATCACCGGTCAGGGTTGGCGCGATGCGGCGTTGGCTTCGGTCACCGGCATCCCGCTGTGTCCGATCTACTACGCGGGCGTCTGGGCGATTCGTTGCTGTTCCGAAGATGCGTTCCCAGCGACGTTCACGAGCTACGGAGCCGGCTGCGCGACCTCGATCGGCACACCACAACTCCTCAATGCCGCGCTGCCGCGTCTCGGCACGACGATGATCACCAACGTGACCAACATGCCGATCGGACTCGGCCTGATGATCACCGGTGTCAGCAACCAATCCTCATCGCTCGGTTTCCTGCCGCTCGACCTGGGTCCGTTCGGCATGCCAACGTGCTTCCTGCGAACCAGCATGGAACTGACCGATGGCCTGCTGACGTTCGGCACAACGGGTTCGTGGTCGCTCAACATCCCCAACCAGGTCGCGCTGCTCGGCTCGCAGTTCTATCAACAAGCGTTCGTGTTCGAGCCCGGCCTCAACACGTTCGGCGGCGCCATGTCCGACGCCGCGGAGTGGCAGATCGGCAATTGAGCCAAAGCAATCGCGACAATCCAACCGGCGCCTCGCGGCGGCAACTGGCTAGCGGCAGGGAAGATCTGCTCATTGAAGAAGCGCCGCTGCTGCTCGATGTGCATGGCCAACAGCTGTTGACCATGCGCACGCCCGGCCGTGACGAAGACCTTGCACTCGGCTTCCTGCTCGGGGAAGGCATCGTGCGCGACCGTAGCGACGTCGTGTCGATGACGTGTCACGCCGGGGATGCCGATGCGTCGCAACCGGACTCGGTGCAGATCGAATTGCGCGCGCGACCACAGGGCCCCGCCAAGGCGCGACTCGCCCGCACGCACGAGATTCGCAGTTCTTGCGGCGCGTGCGGCATCGCCGATCCGCACGCCTTGCTCGATGACGCACCGCCGTTGTTACCGGGCTCGCCGCGCGTTGCGACCAAGGTGCTCACCGACCTCGTCGGGCAACTGACCGAACAGCAGCAACTGTTTGCACTGACCGGTGGCTGCCACGCCGCCGTGCTCGCCGACAACCAAGGCAACGTCTTGGCCAGCGCCGAAGACGTCGGCCGCCACAACGCACTCGACAAGGCGGTCGGCGCCGCTGCGGAGAAGGGCGTAGACCTGACTGCTACCATAGCGGTGCTCTCTGGCCGCATGGGCTTCGACCTCGTGGTCAAGTGCCTGCGGGTGCGGATCCCGGTTATGGTGTCCGTGTCCGCCCCGAGCGCCCTCGCCTTTGATCTTTGCCAGGCAGCGGGCGCAACCCTGGTCGGCTTCGTGCGCGGCGATCGCCACGAACTCTACTGCGGTGGGGACCGCCTGATCTCAGACGAGACCGGCAACCAGACCTGATTTGCATCATGCGGATCGCAGCGCTCATCCTCTGGGCCCTTTTGGCGCCGCTAGCACTCGCCCAGAGCGAGAACGCGACGCTGATTCTGCTGCAGGCCGAAGCCAACATCTTCAGCGGTGCACCCGAGATCGAAGCCAACTGCCTGCGCGTGATCGAACTGGCCGCCGACAAGGACCACGCCGTGCACGCACGCGCGCTCCGCATCCACGGCCGCGTTCTGCTCGAGAAGGGACGCTTTGCCGAAGCACGCCCGTTCATCGAGAAGGCCGTCGACGTCGGTGACAAGCACCTCGACAACCGGGCGGTCGCAGCTGCCCACATCGTCTTTGCGCACTGGTATGCACGACGTGGTGAGCACGGCCGCACCGTCCAGCACCGCAACGAGGCCGCGCGTCTGATCGCAAACAAGACCAGTCGCGAGAAGGCTGAGCTGGCTCTGCTGCGCGGCCTCGAAGAGCTGGCCCGCGGCGCCCACCCACATGGCGTGCCCAACATGTACACGGCACTCGACCTCGCCTACGACTACGGCCTCGACGACATCGCGGTCCAGGTCCACCTCGCGATGGCCAAGGTCGCCGAACGTCAGGGCAGTTTCGATGCCGGCGACGAGCACGCCAAGACCGCCAACAAGCTGATCACGCGCAACCACTACCGCCTGCTCGAACCAGCGGGCGCGTTCGCCCAGGCCATGCTGGCCAAGGGCCGCAAGGAGCCAGCGGCAACCCAACGCAAGCTGCTCAAGCGCAGTATCGAACTGGCGGAAGCGACGAAGCACCCCACCTGGATGGCCGAAGCCGACCGGTGGCGCGGGCACATCGCCCACTGGATCGACAACGACCAGGAGCGTGCCCTCAAGCTCTACGAGCGTGGCATCAAGAAAGCTCTGATCGCCGACGACCTCGACTGTCTCGGCTACCTGGTCGCACTCGCAGCACAAGTGCACGAGGAAGCCGGCCGCTCCACGGAAGCCCTGGCACTACTCGACGAACACGGCCAACCCAACAAGCTTTGCGGCGACACGCGGCTGCGCGTGCACGTCAACCGAACGCGCGCCAAGGCGTATGCCGCACTCGGCCAGTTCGAAGCCGCGCACCGCTGCGCCTGGGACGCTGCCGACACCGTGCGCTGGCTCGCCCGCCACGAGTCGACCGGCAAGTTGCTCACTCACGAGTACGACCTGCGCAGCGAGCGCTACCAACAGGCGACCATCTTCTGGGTGGTCGTCGCGACGTTGGCTCTTGCGGCAACGATCCTGTTGCTGCGCCTGCACCACGTGCAACGCAAGACCAACAGCGAACAGGGCCGCCTCAACGCCGAACTCGAAACCGCCCTGTCACAGGTGCAGGAGCTGCGCGGGCTGTTGCCCATCTGCGCCAACTGCAAGTCGATCCGCGACGACGACGGCTATTGGCACCGCATCGAGCATTACCTCACCCACCATTCCAAGGCGTCGCTGTCGCACGGCATCTGCCCAGACTGCGCCGACGACCTGTATCCGGATCTGGTGCCGAGCCTCAAGAAACCGGACCGGCCAGACTCGAAAGCCGTGTAGCTACTTCGGTGGCGGCGCGTCCGCGACGCAGCGGAAGCCCGTGTGGCAGAGCGATGTATCCGGCGTCGACTTCATGCGCGTACCCGGCAGGTAGCCAAGGCAGTAGACGTCGCTGCAGAGGAACGAACCACCGCGCATGACGCGCTTCTTCGCGCCTGGCTCATCGGGGTCGTAGCTGACCTTCGGCCCTTGTGGATCAATCGCAACCTTGGTCACGTCGCCGTAGCCCGCCGGATGGTACCAGTCGCTGCACCACTCCCAGACGTTGCCCGACATGCCGAAGAGACCAAAGCCGTTCTTCGGAAACGCGCGCACGGGCGCCGTCGTCTCGTAGCCGTCCTGGGCACTGTTGCGCTGCGGGAACTCACCCTGCCAGATGTTGGCTGGCAAGCGGCCGTTGACCAACTGCTCCTGCCCCCACACGTAGCGATTGCGATCGAGACCGGCGCGCGCCGCAAACTCCCACTCGGCTTCGGTAGGCAGACGTTTGTTGGCCCACTTCGCGTAGCTCACCGCATCATCCCAACTGACGTGCACGACGGGGTGATACTCGCGGCCGATGATCGACGAACCTGGCCCTTCCGGCTGACGCCAGTTCGCACCTTCGACGTAGCTCCACCAACTCCAGAACTCGCGCAGGTCGGTCGCGGTGGGCGGCGGCGTGAAGACGAGAGAACCAGCGACGAGCAACTCCTCGGGCACGCCGGGAACCTCCTCCGGCGTCGGTTTGCGCTCGGCAGTCGTGACGTGGCCGGTCGCTTTCACGAACTCGCCAAACTGCGCGTTGGTGACTTCGGTCTGATCGATCCAGAAGCCCGTCAGCTTGACCGGCCTGAGCGGCGCATCCCGCGACTCTTCCTGGCTACCGAGAGTCGCTTCGCCTCCGGCAATCCAGATCATGCCCTTCGTTGACAACGGCACTTGCGGCGCAGCAGCAGCTGGCTCCTGCGCGTTCTTCTGCGCCGCCTCCGCCGCCTTCTGCTTGGCCGCCGGTTCGCTGCACGCCCCCGCAACCAACATGACGAGGCAGCACGACAGAGGACCGATGGATTGCAGGCGGAGGGTCATATGCAAATCGTCGCGTGATGAAGCGGTTACGGCAACTGATGTGATAGCTAGTCTTCGTCAATGCCGACCCGACGATCCATGCTCGCGGCACTCGTGGTGCTGCTCGCCATCACTTCGGTGCCGGCCCAAGACAAGGCCAAGCCGCCCAAACCGGGCAAAGGTGCCGAGATCGTCTTCGTCGGCAACAGCTTGACGCACTTCCACGACCTGCCGGCATTTGTGCGGGCCCTCGGCGCCCACGACAAGCCCGCGCGCAAACTGAAGACCGTCATGCTCGCGCCCGGCGGCTACACGTTGCAGCAGCACCTCGAATTTCCGCAGAAGCCGCGGCCGCTGGACGTGATCAAGAAGCACAAGCCGGCCTTCGTCGTATTGCAGGACCAGAGCGCCCGGCCGCTCGAGCGGCCCAAGCTCATGATGGAGTCGGCGCGCACGTTCGCAGCCGCGTGCAAGAAGAACCGTTCCGTGCCCGTCTGGTACATGACGTTTGCCCGGCAACATCAACCGCACCTGCAGGACAAGATCAGCGGCCAATACGAGAAGGTGCAGCGCCAATGCGGCGGGCTGCTGGCGCCGGTCGGCCGCGCCTGGCAGACCCTGCGCAAGAGCCAGCCGAAACTCGATCTACACATGCAGGACCGGGTGCATCCAAGTCGCATGGGGGCCTACCTGACCGCATGCGTGCTCTACGGCACGATGTTCGGCGGCGACATCACGCACTTCCCCGACAAGCTCATGGTGACCAACGCAAACGGCAAGCCGAAGGTGCTCGTCGACTTGCAGCCTGGGGTAGGCAAGTTGCTGCGCAGCGCCGCTCAGAAGACCATCGCGAGCAACGCGCGAGCTGCGGCAGCCGCGGCCCGCAAACGCTAGCCGTTACTGCTCGGTGCGGTTCTCGAACAGCGCCGCGTTCGCCCCGCGGTAGTCGCTCCAACCCAACCACACGCGGGCTTCGTCCGTCATCAGGCGAACCTGATCCTGCGCCGCCGTGCCGTCACCGAGGCCGATCGGCGCAGTGAAGTTGACGCCGATGTCGACGGAGGTCGCGTAGCGAATGCGCGCCGTGCCGGTGCCACCGCCAATCGCGCCGCTGCTGTAGGCGACGTAGACGTAGTTGCCATGCATCGCGAGTTGCGGGCCGCGACACTCCTCGACGACATCGCTGACCGTGACATGCTCGGGAGCTGCGCCCGCGGCACCAACGCGCGAGAACGCGACGTTCTGGCCACCGGCAACGTATGCGGCAAGCAAGCGGTCGCCTTCGCCAGCGATCACTGGCGAAGTGATCGCACCGAGATCATTGGTACGGAACAGCGTCGGCTGCGTCGGCCAGCCAAAGCCGAGGTTGGTCGACACCATGTAATACATCTCGCCGCCACGCAGCCAGACGAGCGAACTCGTCGTGCCATCGTTGCACCCGCGGATCGCGGTAACACCGCTGCCAATCGGACTGCGACGTGTGGCCGAAGACCACGTGGCGCCGGTGTCGTTCGTGCGCGCCGTGTAGACGCCCGGCCCCGTGCCCGCCGGCGCACCGTAGTACGCAACCCAGGCGACTCCGCCAGCACTGACGATCGTGGGGTGGAACTGGTTGGCACCGTCGTCACTGACGGCAAGATCCGTTCGCCATACTTCGCCGCCGGCACTGCTGCTGACGCGCACGCGCTGCTGGGTGAGGCCCGGACTGCCCTGCAGCCAGACGCAGTACTTGCGACCACCGTTGCTGGCGATGCGCGGCTGCGCGACCGGCACCCCACCGGGAAGGGGATTGAGAACGGCAACGTTGCCGAAGGTCATGCCGCCGTCGTCCGACGCGCGGGCGAGGATCATCTGGCCATCGCCGATCCAGACCACCGTGACTTCCTGGCCATCGACCGCAACCTGCGGGTTGCTCGGCGTCTCAAGGCCATCGAGTGAGATCGGCGTCGACCAGGTCGCGCCGGCATCTTCCGAGTGACGGTATTGCAGAGCGCCGCCTTCGAGCCACGCCGTGTGCATGACGCCAGCCTCGTTGGCCACCGCCAGCTGGCCGCCCGCGCCGCCGTCACTGGCGGTATCCGCAGCAAACAGGTTGAGCGGATACTCGTACATCGTGAACTCGGACGGCGGCAACTGCGCGCTGCCGAACGTATTGCTGATGCCGACTGCGTTCGGACCAACGATGCCGCTCTGCGGCGTCGTGCAGGTCAGCGTGTTCTCGCTTTGGACTTCGATGTTCTCCGCGACGACGCCGCCGAAGCTCGCCAAGGTGGTGATGCTGTTGGCGAGCGAGAACGCCGAACCGTTAATCGTGACCGCCTGTGGTGCCGACGCAAACGCGCTCGTGCGGCTGACACTCGTCAAGGTCGGCGCGCCACTGCGGATCAGCAGGATGTCGATCGCCGCCGCGGCGCCGCGGGTGTCCTCGACGAGCACACTGATGTCGGCCGTCGTCGGCGTAGCCACCGCGCCGAGGTCGATCGTGAACGTGGAGCCAAAGGCCGGCGAAGCGAACGACAGGCCAGCGGAGGTCGCACCACTGCCCGAAACTGCCACCTGCCAGAGCAGGGCATCGCCATCGGAATCCGTCGCGTTGAAGGTCAGCGTCGTGCTGCTGGCCATCGGCAGCGTGTAGCTGAACACAACCGGGCCGCCGCTGAGTTCGCCGGGCGCGGTAAGCACCGGGGATTCATTGGGGCCAACGGTCGGCTCCGGCTCGCCGCCACCTCCACCACCGCCGCCGCTGCAGGCAGCGAGGGCCAATCCGAGGGGAAGGAACAGCTGGAGTGCGGAAGTTTGGCGGCGCATTGCACTGGCACCTTAGCCCGGCCAGAGGCGAGCGTTTCCGCCCACGGGGCATTTTTTGCCAAGCCGGGCAACGGACCGCGCAATTGTCGCCATGGCGCCGCCAGTTCGGCGCCACGCAGCTAGCCGTGGCTGACAGTCGCCGGCTCGCTTCGCCGCGCCATTTGCTGGGCCGCCGCGAGGTGAGCCGACAAGGTCGTCTCGAGGACGTGCAGGGCCCTGGCGTGCGGCAGCAGGTTGGCGGCCACTTCGTCGAAGATGCACGCGGTCGCAGCGCCACGGACAAACTCGATCAGATCCACGGCCGGATCCGCAAGCAGTGCGAGGTCCGGCCCGGTGCCACAGAGCAGCGGCAGCCACTGGGTCGAGACCGTATGCAGGGTCACCGCATCGATACGGCCTTCGGCGATCGCCAGCAGCCACGACCGGGCCGCGCGCCGCCGCCGGTTGAGCACCGACATCGGAATCGGTTGCGTGCGGCGCGTTTTCTCGTTGTCGCGGGCAATCGTGAAATCCACGACGCTGCGCACGATCTGGCTGATCTCGTCCTGCATGCTCGCCTGCAGCTGGGCCACCGACGCCGCATCGAGATCCGCGTCGACGATCGGCAGACTCTTCGCCTTCAAGTACAGGAACGGGCGCGGCTCGCGCGTTGCTTCCACGTCCCGATTCGATCCTTCCGAGTTCCTCATACCGGCGCTATCGGATTTGCCGGTGCAACAACTTCAGCCGCGCGTCGCGTCCCGCCACAACGAGCCCAATTCTGTGTCGACAATTCCGACAGCTGCCGACTCTCCCAGCAGGCATGCGGGGCGTGGCCCATAGACAGCGTTGCTGTGTGCCATCGCCTCGGTGCGATGCAAATCGGCGAGGCTCAGTTCGCTCTCACGCATGGCAAGGCCGCTGGATCTGGCTTGTTCGAGCAGGACTTCGCGGGCGATGCCGGGCAACACCCGCCCATCGAGCGGCGGCGTCAGCCACGTACCGTCGATGCGCAACCACAGGTTGCCGATGGCGGTCTCGAGCAGCGCCCCATCGGTGCCAACCACGATGCCGTCGTCTGCCTCGCCATCCTGCGCCTGCTGCAGAACGGCGTTGTAGAACCGGCGCGGCTCGGCCTTGAGGTCGGCCGGCGGCAGACTCGCTGCACGTTCGAGGACGGTCGGCAACAGCTTGACGGTCTTGATCGGCGACCGCTTGCGCGACGCCAACACCACCTGCGTCTTGTCGCCTTCGGGCACGAGCGACAGACGCAGCACGCCGTCGGTGTGGCCGTTCTTGAGCAGCACTTCCGTGGCAGCAGCCCGCATCTCGGGCGTCGCGTCAAACGACAAACCGAGCCGCTCTGCTGCGTTGCTCAGACGCGCGATGTGGCGCGACCACAGGGGCATGACCGAACCGATCACCCCGATCGTCTCGAACGGTGCCGTCGCTTTGCTGCGTGGCACGTCGTTGCCGCCGAGAAGCTTGCCGTCTACCCAGATCGTCATACGCGTTCGTCTCCCGTGAGGTTCGTGGCTTCCGGCAGCCGGATCTCCGTCTGCAAGCCACGTTCGAGCCCCTTCATCTTGGCCAGCGACTCGCGCCACTCAAGATGCGGATCGCTCAACGCGGTGATGCCACCGCCAGCGTTGCCACGCACGCGGTTGCCGTGGTGCACCAACGTGCGGATCGCGATGTTCAGATGCATCGTATCGCCGGGACCGAACCAACCGATCGCCCCGGTGTAGACGCCACGTCGTTGCACTTCGAGTTGCTCGAGGATCTCGAGGCAGCGCAGCTTGGGACAACCGGTGATCGAGCCGCCTGGGAACGTCGCTCGCAGCAGTTCGACAACCGAGACGTCGGGCCGCAGCTTGGCCGTGACCGTCGCAAACAGGTGATGCACCTGCGCAAACGACGCATGTTCGGGGAACGGTCCAACTGCAACCGAACCAACCTGCGCGACCTTGCCGAGGTCGTTGCGCAGCAAGTCGACGATCATCGCCAACTCCGCCTGATCCTTCTCACTCGCGAGCAACTCCTGCAGCAAGCGCGCGTCCTCGGTCGGATCCTCGCTGCGCGGCCGCGTGCCCTTGATCGGTCGCGTGCGCAGTTGCTCACCGTCCCGCCAGAGGAACTCCTCGGGCGAACTCGACAGCACGGCGGTGCCTTCGCCATCTTCGACGTAGGCGGCAAACGGCGCCGGGCTCTGCTCACACAAGCGCCAGAACAACGCCCTGGGGTCGCCGTCGAAGTCGGCGGTGAACGGCTGCGTCAGGTTGGCCTGGAAGATGTCGCCGGCACAGATGTGTTCGACAACCTGGGCCACACGCCGTTCGTAATCGGCCTGCGAAACGGTCGCGCGCAGCTCGCCGGCGGGCGCGATGGCCGGCGCCCCGACGGCGCTCACGTCACGGTATTCGGTGACATTGCCGTAGGCAGCGACGTGCAACACGGGCACGGCAAAGTCATCGGGCAACTGTTGCGGCCAGGCTTCGACGTCGAGACCGAGGTCGTAGCCGAGCCAGCCAACGACACGCCGTTCGCGATGCTCGGCCAGGAACTCACCGAGCTGTTCGAACGCGCCGCGCCACTCGCCGGCAGCCAACGTCAACGAAGCCTGCGGCTCGCGGCACAGCCACGTCGGGCCGTTGCCGCCGCCGTGCAACAAAGCGATCGGCTCGCCGCGCGTGGCCGCAAGCAGCGCTTCGAACGCCGCGCTCACTTGCGGAGCCAGGACGGCTTGCGCTTCTCGAGGAACGCAGCCATGCCTTCCTTCATCTCGCCCGTACTGCTGATGATGCCGAACAGATCGGCTTCAAGCGTCAACGCGTCGGGCATGGACATGTGGGCGCCACGCCGCACCGACTGCTTGGCCAAGGCGAGTGCCGTCGGGCCACGCGACACCATGCGCTTCGCTATGTCCTTGCACTTCTGCAGCAGTTCGTCGGGTTCGAAGACCCCGTTGACGAGACCGATGCGTAGCGCTTCCTGCGCGTCGACCGGATCGCCTTGCATGATCATGTGCAATGCGACACCGGTGCCGACGAGTCGCGGCAGGCGCTGCGTGCCGCCGTAGCCAGGGATGATGCCGAGCGAGACTTCGGGCAAACCGACCTTGGCATTGCTCGACGCAAAGCGAACGTCACACGCGAGCGCCAACTCGAGGCCGCCACCGAGCGCGAAACCGTTGACGGCGGCGAGCACGGGCTTGCTGAGGTTCTCGATGCGCAGCGTCAGGGCCTGGCCACGACGCGCGTTTTCCTTGCCGTCGAGCACGCCTTGCTTGGCGAGCACCGAGATATCGGCACCAGCCACAAACGCCTTCTCACCGGCACCGGTCACGATCACCGCGCCGACGCTGTCATCGCTGTCGAACGAAGCGAACGCAGCGTCCAGTTCGGCAATGGTCTGATCGTCGAGCGCGTTGAGCTTGCTCGGACGGTTGACGGTAACGATCGCAAGGTGGCCGTCACGTTCGATCAGCACATTCTCAGCTGTCATCGGCGGTCTCCTCCATCACGCGCTCCTGCCGCGGTCGCAGTTCGATGCCCTGGATCTCGACCCGTTCCTGCGGCGTGCTCTTCTCGCCGGTCGGGCCAAAGTCACAGTCAATGCTGGCGATCGAGTCGAGCACGTCGAGCCCCTCTTCGACCTTGCCGAAGGCCGTGTATTGGCCATCGAGGTGATCGGCTTCGCCGTGCACGACGAAGAACTGGGAACCGGCCGAGTTTGGATCCGGGCCGCGGGCCATCGACAGGATGCCACGCTCGTGGTGGATGTCGCTGAACTCGGCGGGCAAAGTGAAGCCGGGCCCACCGGTGCCGGGCTGGCCGGTGCTGGCTTCGCCCTCAGCCGCCTCTTTGCTGTGCGGGCAGCCGCCTTGGATCATGAAGTTGCGCACGATCCGGTGAAACGAGGTGCCGTCGTAGAAGCCTTCGTCGGCGAGCTTCAAGAAGCTCGCGACGTGTTGCGGCGCCTGCTCGTGGAAGAACGTCACGACCATCGTGCCCTTGTCGGTGACGAGGGCGGCCTCGATGGTCGCGGGGTCGGTCGATTCGAGGTCCATGAGCCGTGCATCGTGCCCGCTCGGGCCGTTGCACGCGAGCGCTACTGCTGCTTCTTCTTCTTGGGAAGCACGACGGCTGCCTCGAGGATCACCGGCCGCACCGGCGCGCTCTGGGTCGGACCGGCCGTACGAACATTGGCGATGCGATCGACCGTGTCCATGCCGCTGATGACGTTGCCGAAGGCCGAGTAGCCACCGTCGAGGTGCGCCGAATCCTTGTGCACGACGAAGAACCCGGAACTCGCCGTGTCCTTGCCGTTAGGGCTGCGGGCCATCGACAGCGTGCCACGCAGGTGGCGCAGGTCGCTCGGCTCGAGCTTCAGTACGTAACCAGCGCCGCCGGTGCCCCACTTCTCGCGCAGGCTGGGGTGCTTCGTGTGCGGGCAGCCACCCTGAATCATGAAGTTGCGCACGACCCGGTGGAACTTCGTCTGGTCGTAGAACCCCTTCAGGCAGAGGCCGATGAAGTTCTCAACGTGCTTCGGCGCCTTGTCGGGCCGGAACGACAACTGGATGTCGCCGTAGTTGGTGACCAGCATGACCTCGGTCTTGGCCAGGTCGAGATCCCCGATCTTCACGTTCTTGGTGTCCGGCGCGACCTTGAACGTGCAATCGACGCCGATCAGGCCCTTCCAGCCAACAGCGACGGTGACGATCTCGCCGATCTTGGGATCGGCCATGAAGCGCGTCGCCGGGTAGGTCAGGATCCGCTCGACCTGGGTGCCCTTGGTCATCAGGACCTTGGCCCCTTTGCCGGGCTGGGTGACGCCATCGTGCGCCTCACCGTTGCAGCGCACCGTCAGGTCGGCGCCGTTGAGGAGCTGCGCCGGTACAGCGGTGTCTTCCTTGACCTGGATCAGCAGCCGCAGGTTGAGGTCGGCTTGCGCCGCGACGATCGACGGTGCCGTCAGCGACACCTGCAGCCCCGGGATCTCCTGGGCAGCGAGGGTGAGCGGCAGGCAGGCGGCGGCAAGGATGGCAGCTAGGTTCTTCATTCTGGGATTCATCTAGTTCGCGAGATCACGAACGTAATCGAGTGTTGGCAACTTCCTGAATCGGGCGGTCACAATCAGCGCGTGAACTCCATCGCCATGCCCATACCACCGCTCATGCACAAGGCGGCGAGACCGCGGCCGCTGTCGCGACGCTGCATCTCGTGCACGAGCGTCACGACGATGCGGGCGCCGGTCGCGCCGATCGGGTGGCCGAGCGCGATGGCGCCACCGTTGACGTTGAGTTTGTCGCGGTCGACAGGAACGTCATGGAGGCACGCGAGCATCTGCGCGGCGAATGCTTCGTTGAGTTCAAACAGATCGTAGTCGTCGAGCTTGCTGCCGGCGCGTTCGCACAGCTTCTTGATCGCGGGCACGGGACCGATGCCCATGATGCGCGGCGACACGCCAGCCGTCGCCGACTCGCCGAGCCACGCAAGCGGCTTGAGGCCGCGGCGGGTTACTTCGCTCTCCGGCATCAACACGAGTGCTGAGCCACCATCGGTGATGCCCGAACTGTTGCCGGCGTGCACCGTGCCGTTCTCGCGGCGGAACACCGGCGGCAACTTCTGCAGATCCTTGAGAGTCACTCCGGGGCGCACGTGCTCGTCGGTGTCGACCACGACTTCGCTCTTGCGTTGCTTGACCGTGACCTTGGCGATCTCCGCCTCGAAGCGACCTTCCTTCTGCGCCGCCTCGCCGCGCCGGTGCGACTCGAGTGCATACTCATCTTGTTGCTCGCGCGTCAGGCCATAGTCGTCGACGAGGTACTCGGCCGTCATGCCCATCGGCTCGTTGAGAATGCCGCACGTGAACCCGTCCTTGTAGTTGCCGTCCAGCACCTCTTTGTGACCGAGGCGATAGCCGCGTCGGTAGTCGGGCAACAGGAACGGGATCGTCGACATGCTTTCCATGCCGCCCGCGACCACAACTTTTTGACCGTCCAGCAGGATCGCCGCGCGCGCCAGATCGATCGCCTTCAAGCTGCTGCCGCATGCCTTGTTGATCGTCGTCGCGACCGACGACTCACCGCAGCCAGCTTTGATCCCGACTTGGCGGGCCGGATTCGGTCCCGATCCGAGCTGACGAGCCTGGCCCATGTACAATTCATCAACATCCGCGCCGTCGACTGAGGCGCGTTCGAGCGCCGCCGACACGGCAGCCGCGCCCAGATCCACCGCTGACAGTGGTGACAGAGAACCAAGAAACTTGCCGATCGGAGTTCGGACGGCGCTGACAATCGCGATGCGTTCCATCGCGGGCAGTGTCGGCCGCAGGCCCCGCCGGAGCAAGTCGGTTGCCACTCTTCATTGCCTGGGCCCCGAAGGCCGATAGGCCCGGCAGGAAATGAAGGGCCGTCCCCAGAGGAACAACGACACGCGCGAATACAAAGAAGCCATCTCACAGTGGCAGCTCGCGGCACGTACCGAGGTCAAGAAGTCCTCGTCACTCCCTTCGTCCATGTTCGACACTCGCGACCCGATGCTCGAGGCCTGCCTGGCCGACAGTGTCGACCGGATGATGCACTGCCTGCACGAACCGGAGACGACCAAGGTCGACCAGGCCGACCCCCGAGAGTCTGACCTGCGCGTCGAGAAGGTCACCCAGGAGGAGCTGCAGCAACTGCCCCGCTCGTTCTCGACCGCGCACGACCACCTCGACCTCGAGGCCGGCATGTCCGCCGAGTACCTGAGCTTGCTGATCGACACTTGCACGACGGGCGACGAACCGACCCAGGCAGCCGCTCGCGAGTTATTGCAGCGTGACTTCTCCGTGGCAGCCAAATCGGCCCTGCACGATGCAACCCAAGCCGTGTTCGCGTGCTTGCAGAAGGTTGCCAACACCGAGGCAGAAGCTCACGAACGGATGGCCGAGTTGTGCAGCGCCATCGCCGCATCCGTCATCGTCGACGACAGCGTCGAGCAGGAAAGCGACGTGATCGATGAGTCCGAACCACCACAGGGGAGCGCTTCGTGAGCCCCACCTGCACCGACACTCGCCAACGCAACGCCGTCGTCAACTTCGCGCATGCACTCGTCAACGCGGTGCTCAACCGGCTCCTGCACGCGCGCGACAGCCACTTCGTCACGGACTCCATGCAAGAGGTCGTCAGCGAACTGGAAGCCTGCCAGACTGCTGGCCTCGACTTGCCATTGCACCTGCAGATCGATGGCAGCCGCCTGTGCCACGATGGGCGTGCCCTCGATGGCCCGAGCTTGCAAGCCCGTTCGCTGATCGAGCGCTGCCGGGATCGCGACATCGCCATGTTGTCGTTTGGCCAGCATCTGGACGCAGAGGAAGCCAACCGCCTGTTCGACCTGCTACTGCTGCCCGAGAACGCCAACGCATTCGACCGGACGCACCGTGAGAAGACGCTGCTCGCATTCGGCATCCGTCACGTCAAGGTGACGCTGCAGAACCCGGCTGACCCAGGCGACCGCCGCGTCGCGCTGGACGATCAGGGCCGCGCGGTTCAGCACTACCAAGAGCTTGCCGCAGCACTGCAGCAGAACCACCGGCTCGCTCACGGCGACCACGAACTTGCCGTCGACGCCACCGCCACCGCAGTCGAACGCACGATCGCCGACTTCGAAGAACCAAGCATGCTGCTGTCGCTGTCGATGCAAGACGACGTCGACCGCTTCACTGTGGGCCACTCGGTGCGCGTCGCGCTGCTGGCGTTGCAGGTAGCGCGCACGATGGGCGCGACGCGTGAGCAACTCGTGCGCATCGGCGGAGCGGCGTTGATGCACGACATTGGCAAGTCCAAGGTGCCGCAAGAGGTCTTGTTCAAGCAAGGACGCCTGAACGACGACGAGTGGGCCGCCATGGCCGAGCATCCGCGCCTCGGTGCACAGCTCTTGATTGAGCAACACGAAAAAGTCGATCCGCGCACGATCGGCACTGCCTTCTGCCACCACATGGGGCCCAACGGCGGCGGCTACCCGGACCCGCTGATGCCGACTCCGCCGAGCGCAACGAGCCGACTCATCCGCGTCTGTGATGTATTCGAAGCGCTGACAGCCGTGCGTCCCTACAAGCGTGCCCTGACGCCGATCGAAGCGTTCGCTGTCATGCTTCGCAACGAACAAGACTTTGACCCACACTGGTTGCGCTGCTTCGTCAAGACTCTTGGCCTGTTCCCGGTCGGCACGCGCGTGGCAATGGCCGACGGCGCCCACGCTGTGGTCGCCGAACAAACCAGCTGCATCACCAAGCCGAAGCTGCGGATGATCACCGGTGCGGATGGCGCCACACTGCCGGCTGACCACCCGGAGCTGATCGTCGCCGGCGAGCTATTCGAAGGCGCAACGCAAACGATCGCCGGGATCACGCTGCCGGACCGATACCTGCCGGTTCCGGAGTTCGACGAAGACGACCCAGAAGGCAAGGGCCACACGGCGCACGAAGCCTGCCTGTCGCCGCACCCGCACGATCACGAGCACTAGGCCTTCCCAAACGAAGGTCTACGGCGTTCGATGTGCGCATGCGAATGCTGCCGACCATCGGTGTCACGATTCTGCTCCTGGCCACGGCATTGCTCGGCCAGCGCAAGACCGAGAACGTGCTGGTCGTGACGCTCGACGGCCTACGCTGGCAAGAAGTGTTCGGCGGCGCCGACAACGCCATGATGAACAAGCCGGACGGCGGCGTGCGCGATCTGCTCGCGACCCGCAAACGGTTCACGCGCGGCACTCCCGAAGCGAGCCGCGAAGTGCTGATGCCGTTTCTGTGGCGGACCGTCGCAAAGGAGGGGCAGTTGTTCGGCGATCCCAGCCAGAACGCCAAGGCCCACATCCTCAACCCACACAAGTTCAGCTACCCCGGCTACAGCGAACTGATCTGCGGCGTTGTCGACGAGGCGATCACGACCAACAACAAGTTCCCCAACCCGAGCATCAACGTGCTCGAGTTCCTCAATTCGCTGCCCGCCTACAAAGGCAGCGTCGCGACGTTCTCCGGCTGGGACGTGCACGAGTACATCGTCAACAAACAACGCAGCGGCATCTTCTGCGAAGTCGCCTGGCAACCGATCACCGTCGCCACTTCAGAGCGTCGCCGGCAAGAACTTCAGACGATGCTCGAGCACATGCCCAACCCTTGGGAGACGTTCAGCTTCGATGCGTTGACGTTCGCTCGCGCCAAGGAATACCTCGCGGTCAAGAAGCCGCGCGTGCTCTACGTCGCGTTCGGCGAGACCGATGAATGGGCCCACTCCCGCCGCTATGATGTCTACCTGCAGATGATGCAACGCAACGATGCGATGGTGCGGGAACTGTGGCAGTGGCTGCAGCAGGACCCGAAATACAAGGGCAAGACCTCGCTCGTCTTGACGACGGATCATGGTCGCGGCCGCACGCCGCGCGATTGGACCGACCACAATGCCAAGGTCGACGGCGCCGAAGAGATCTGGATGGCCGTGCTCGGCCCCGACACCGAAGCGCTCGGCGTCCGCAAGAACGTCACGGCGACGCAAGCGATGATTGCGAGCACGATCGCGGCGTTGCTCGGTGAGAACTTCCAGGAACGCGTGCCCGCGGCCGCGCCGCCGCTACCCGGAGTCATGCGATGAGCGACACCAACAGCGGCCACGGCCTACCACCGCGTCCCGTCCTGTGGCGCAACCCACCCACGGGTCGCGTGCTGGCCTTCGCCCCCCACCCCGACGACGAGATCGCCGGCCCCGGCGGCATCCTTGCGCGCCACGCGCAACAAGGCGACGCCGTGCGTGTGATCGTTTCGACCGATGGCAGCAACGGCGACCCCGACGGCACCGTCACGGGCACCGAGATCGCAACCGTTCGGCAACGCGAATCGCGGCAAGGCCTCGCGATCCTCGGCATCGATGATGCACACTACTGGCCGATTCCCGACGGCCACCAACCAACGGAAGCCGACCTCGAAAACGGCGTCAAGCTCGCGATGGCCGCCATCAGCGACTACGCCCCTTCGGTCATCTACCTACCGTGGGAACGCGACGGCCACCCGGACCATCACGCGCTCTACGTCGTCGTCACGCGCGCGCTCGACCGCCTCGCCGGCGACTACCTCGCACTCGGTTACGAGGTCTGGAACACGATGATCCCCGACGTCATCGTCGAGACCACGCAAACGGCCGAACTCAAACGCCGCGCCATGCTCGCGCACGAGAGTCAGATCCAATACGTGCAGTTCGACCAGTGCCTCAACGGCCTCAGCATCTACCGCGCCATGACGCACCTGCACGGCCGCGGCCACGCCGAAGCCCTCTGCCTGATCCGCGGCACCCTACCTCCAGATCTGGCCGACCCGAACGCGTAGGTTAGATGACGACGATCATCGCGTCGGAGGCGGTGAAGCCTTGGGTGCCGCAGGGGTCGACGGCGATGCATTGGATGCCGAAGGTGAAGCCGGCGAGGCCCGCCGGGATCGGTAGGTTCGCCGAGGCACTGCCCAGCACGTCGGAAGTGTTGCCGACGACGACGAGACCGATTGGGTTGAGCCAGATGTCGACGCCGAGCAACGGCAGTGCGGCTGGACTCGTGCCACCGGAGGCGCCCCAGAGCGTCAGGGTGCCGGGCGGCACACGCGTCGCGACGACGCGGAAGTCATTGTAGTTGTCGACCGACGGACCACTCGGGCAGAGCAGGATGTCGCCGAGGCAACCGGGAGTGCTCGCACCTTGGGGCAAGCCGAACGCGAGCGTCGGCGCAGTCAATGCGAGCGTGTTGGTCGTGAACACAGCCTGACCCGAACTGGTCGCGTGCTGGCCACCGCTCGAGTCGAGGAAGTCGTTGTTGAGGTTCCACGTCGAGACGTAGCCCGGCACCGACGTCAGCTCCATGTACATCGACTTCTGGATGTCCTCAGCGGAGCGCGCGAACGGCCACAAGCGGACCTCGTCGATCTCGCCGTTCCATACTTCGATCGGCGTGGCGACATCCGAGCCCTTGCCGATGCGCAGCACGTCGACACCATCACGAATCGGTTGGCCGGTGCCAGCGCCGGAGGCCACTTGCACCCCGTTGACGTAGAGCGCCGCCGTGTTGCCGTCGTAGGTGCCGGCGACGTGCGTCCAGACCAGGAACTCGCCCGGCGCGAACAGGTAGTTGACGATGACCGACGAACCATTCTGGCCAGTCACCTTCCAACGCAGCTCGCGTTGGTTGCTGTTGTCGGCATCGACGCGCAGCATGTAGTTCTCCGAACTCGCACTGATGCCTTGCCGGGCAATCGTCGGAAACCGCCAACCAGTCGGCAGCGTGCTCTCGTCGTAGGTGATCCACGCTTCGAGGGTGATGCCGCTCTGCGGGATGACCTGCGCCGAGTACGGCACTTCGATGTAGCCGTCGACCGTGGCATCAAACGCGACGCCGGTGTTCTGGGCGGCGAGTGTTGCGGTGAGCAGGGAGAACGCGAGGGAGCAGGTTCGGATCATCGTGGTGCTATGACGAGTGCGGGGAATCCGTACCATCATAGCTGCCACGCGCCAACCACCTGCCAAGCAACACAAACGCGACGAGTGCCACTGCCGCAACAAGTGCGTAGGACCAGAACAGACCGAGCAAGGTCGCCACGAACGTGTAGGCGTCTCCGGGTTGCCGCGTGGTCAACAGCCCGATGTTGGCGAGCACGTGGCCCGATATCTCAGTGAAGTGACGCCCACCCTGTTCGCTCGGCACTGGGTGCAACAGGGCGTAACTGACCCCTTGCACAACGATGAGTCCGAGCACCAACAGGTGACCACCACGGCGAGCGACGAGCGCCAACAGCCCGAGCAGGACCGGCGGGAAGATCAGCGGCGCAAAGCGCATCACGTCGTATGCGAGCAACATCAGCGACAGCAAGCTGGGCCAATAGAGCAACGACCACCAACGACCGCCCATGCCCGACGGCCGCGCGAGCGCCCCCTGCTTGCCCGCGAAGAACATCGCAACGAGCAGCGGTCCGAACTCCACCATCACGACGAAGCCCCACAACATCCAAATCGCGGGCAAAGCCCACGGCACCCAGATCGCGTTGTCGAAGTAGTACTGCGCGTCATACGGACCGGTGTTGCCCGTCAGTTTGAGGATGATGCGGAAGCCGCCATAGATCAGCAGGCACACACCCCACCGCGCGATCTCCGGCAACAAACGACCGCCGTTGCACAACCGCAGGTAGACGAGCCACGGCGAGAAGAAGAACACCAACTCGTGGCTGAACGCGGTCAACACGACCAGCGGCCAGAAGACCTTGGCCCGATCCGCGAAGTGCAACAGCAGCACCATCAACAGCAGATTGAGCGTGTCCGAGAAGCACATCATCGGCTTGTAGACCAGGACGACGCCGCTGACGGCAATCGCGCTCGCTACGAACAACGCCGACACGAAGGACTGCGTGCGGCGATGGGCAAACCAGAACACGGTCGCGAGCAGTGCCCCGTTGCAGATGCTCGAGAACTGCAACGTCGAGATGCCGACCTTGCCGAACAACCAAGCCAGCAGCGGCCACAGGATGCGCTGCGGAAACTCACCCGCAAACGCAAACGGCGCGTCGGCCATGTTGTGAAAGCGCACCCCGTGACCACGGAACGGAGCGCTTGCTGGCGGCACCAGCAGGTCGCTCGCAAAGAGCAACGCGGTGCCAACTACAGCTGCCAGCAGCCAGCGCAGCCCATGCTGCGCGGCAGCATCTGCGTCTGGTTGGGAGCTGGCCATGTTCCGTTGCTAGCAGACGGCAGAAGGAAGAGCAATGCCGTGACTGCCAGCAAAGGCCCGCTTACTTGCGGCGACCCCAGAAGCCGGAGCGCTTGGTCGTCTTCTTGACGGCGGCGGCCTCCACGGGCTTGACGGTCGGCTTCGCCGGCGCAATCGGCTTCGCGGCCGGCAGGCGACGGAAGTGGTGCTTCGGCCAGGCACGGCCACTGCGCAGCTTCTGCAGCGGCTTGACCTTGCGAGTCGTATGACCAGCTTCGACGACGTTGGTCGCGGCCGGCGTCTTCGGCAGACGCGTGTCGCGGTGGAAGTGACGACCGCTGACCTTCTGGGCAGACACGGTGACCGTAAGAACGAGCAACGAAAGAACAGTAAGAAGGCGCATTTGGTTCTCCTTGTGATCGGTTGGATCACACCTAGTTCATGTTACCGCACACAGCAACTGCTCGCGGCGCTCGAACAACCGATGGGTCGCCGCGCGAATCCGCGTAGTGCCGGTGGCAACGGGGGATACAAACCGGGTTCGCAATCTGATTTCTCAGAACAGAAACTCGAAGCGAATCAACGCAACGAGGGTGTCATCGACGCCAACGACGCCGCCTGGGTTGAGGATGTACTGCACCTCCGGCTTGACGCTGATGGAGTTCGTGAGCTGCACCTTGTAGAGCGCTTCGAACACCGTCTCGTCGTTGGGCGTACCAGCCGCCGGATCATCGGTGAGGTCACAGTGGAAGACTCCGAGGCCGAAGACATCGCTGTCGCGGCCGGTGAACGGTCCGGTCCATTGCAGACCTGCGGCGACACTCGTGCCGCAGCCGGACACGTCTTCGTCGGAGACGCCGACCGTCAAGAAGACACCGAGTCCTTGGTCGTCTTCTTCGGTCGGGTTCTCGCGCCAGACACGTTGTTCGAAGCCGGCCCAGATCCCTTCGGTGCCCTCTTCGATACCACCCGAGAACCGCGCGAACTTGCCCGTGCTATGCCAGGCGCCGAGCGACACGCGGCCGGCACCCCAGCCACCACCGCCAGCCCACGCGTTGCCGACCTCGGCCGCGTAGAACATCGCGTCTGACGGATCGCTGGAGAAGAAACTGCTCGGACCGAGCTTGCCGATCGACACGCCTTCGCCGCCAGCACCGTCGTAGACGGCGCCGCCGACGTAGAACGTTTCCGTCGGGTGATAGAACACGTTCACGGACGTCGCCGGGTTCGGATACGTCGGGTAGACGAAGATCGTCGGGGACACGGCAGCTGTGCTGTTGACGAACTCGCCAGCAGTCTCCGCGACGGAGAACTCACTGTTGAAGTCGACCTTGCCGACCTTGATGCGGAAGTCCGAGACCCACGTTTCGACCCAGGCTTCGGCAATCTGATCGACGTTGCCACTGGCGATGTTGGAGACGCCCTGGAAGTCGCCGATGTCGTTGCTCGGGTTGCCGCCTTGGATGCTGTAGGCATCGATGAAGGCAAACGTCCTCGGCAAACCGGCAAGCACATCAAGGTCAAACGCGACGTTGAAGTCGAGCAAGGAAGCGTCGGTAGAACGGCGACGCGGGTTGCCGGACCACGGCGCGGCGAGGTCCAACGTGTAGCCGCCTGATGTTTCGATGCCGTGCTCCTCCAATTGCGTACGGAGACCACCCAGGTCGCCGGCCATTCGAGTCCACTGCGTAAACGGTGCACCCCCGATCCACTCCCGTGGCTCCTCCTGGGCAAGTGCAACACCGCCGAACAAGACGCCCATGAGGGCAAGCTTTGCTTTCGTCACTCCTCTCCTCCTTCTGATCAGGCGGAAGCGATCGGCATATTCCCTCGTGCAACCAAACTAGGAATAACCCGTACCTCATCGTGCTGTCGCGCCGCTCTGCCGAAGTGCGGGTAATCCAGAAAACCCCGTTCAGTGGATGGGGGTTTCCCTGCCGATAGGCGGCAATGGAAAAGAGGAGAGCCACAATGAACGCACGCCCACGCCGCCTACCGTTGTTGTCCAAGTTGATGTTGTTGACCGGTCTGCCGATCGCCATGGCGATCGTGTTGGGCATTGTTGGAGTCATGGGTACATCAACGATGCACACCCAGACTGCCAACGTGACCAACGCGCAGATGCCGGCTCTCTGGCGCATGGCCATGATCGACATGTGTCATGACGGGTTGATGGGCGTCGTCTATCACTCGCTGGTGATGGCCGAGCACGGCACTCCGGAGGAGCGTCAGGAAGTCGCCGCTGAAGCGGTCGCGTTCCAGGGCAACTTCAATGAGCACCTCAACGCACTCGAAGAACTCGAGTTGACTGCGGCAACCCGCGAAGCGCTCAACAAGGCGCGGCCTAGGATCGAGAACTACGCCGACGTCGGCATCCGCTTGACCAAGACCGCTGCCGAGCAAGGCGGGGAAGCCGGGCGCAACATGATGGGCGAGTTCCAGGCATCCTTCGACGAACTCGAAACTGCCAACGTCGAACTCGGTGGCCTGATCGAAGCGGATGCCCAACAAGCCGCCGCATCGGCAATCGCCACGGCCGAGAGCGTTCGCACGCAACTAATCACCCTGACGATCATCGGCATCATCCTCGCATCCTTCGGTTGCGTGGTCGCCGGCCGTCGCCTTTCCAAGCGCCTACAGGATCTCGCGGAGACCACCAACTCGGTCGCCAATGGCGATCTGACGTGCACGGCTGCCGTAAGCGGCAATGACGAGATCACGGATCTCGCCGACGCGATCACGCAGATGTCACGTTCCCTCGGCGCCGCGGTGTCACGCGTGCAAGAAACGAGTGCGTCCGGCCTGGACAACGCCGGCAAGGTCGCGGACGCCAGCCAGACGATGGCGGAGCGCGCCACCAACCAGGCCTGCAGCACGGAAGAAGCAACGGCCGCAATGAAGGAGATCGCCTACGCGATCGACAATAACGTCAAGCTGCTCGAGAGCGCCAACCAGTTGGCCCGCCAGTCGAGCGAGAGCACGACGCGCGGTCAGGGTGAGCTCGTCGACGTCGTCCAGGCGATGACCGAGATCGACGAGTCGAGCACCGAAGTCGCGAAGGTCATCAAGGTCATTGACGACATCGCGTTCCAGACCAACCTGCTGGCCCTCAACGCAGCAGTCGAAGCCGCCCGCGCTGGCGAAGCCGGCAAGGGCTTTGCCGTCGTCGCCGACGAGGTCCGCACGCTGGCGCAACGCGCCGCTACGGCAGCCCGCGACACGGCCAACCTGATCGATCAATCGCGTTCCCGTGCCGACCAAGGCGTCGCGGTCGCTCATCGCGCCAAGGACGTATTCGCCGGCATCGAAGAGGATTCGTCGCGCGTCGCACAACTGCTCAACGAGATGTCTGCCTCGGCTGCCGAAGTGTCGGCGCAAGCCGAATCGGTCAACCTCGGCCTGCAGGAGATCGCCGACACGACGTCCGCTGCGGCCGCCGACGCCGATTCGATGGCGTCGCTGTCGTCGCAGAGTCACGGCAACGCGACCCAACTCAGCGAAACGGTCAGCCAGTTCAAGGTCTGACCGACCGGTCGTTGCAGGGCCACGTTCGCGAAGATGTGCCGGAGCCGCTACGCTGCGGCCTCGCGCATGAGCAGACGAACGGCCGCAGCCCTGATGATCACCCGCGGCCACGGCCGCGACCTCGAGGTCTTCCTCGCCCAACGCGCACCTGAGCTGCGCTTCTTCGGCGGCTACTGGGCGATGCCCGGTGGCACCCTCGCGGCAGAGGATCTTGCCGCTGCCAACGACGGTGACGAAGCGACGGCCCTGCAAGCCTGCGCCGATCGCGAACTGTTCGAAGAGCTCGGCCTGATGCGCTACGTGTTGCCGACGGACAGGGCAACGCCAGGCGCTCTGCACGAGGCTCGCAAACTGCTGCTCGCCCACGAGGCCAGGGACAAGTCGGACAAGCAACCGTCGCCGTGGCCTGAGATCGTTCGTGGTGCCGACACCCCGGCGCCTTTGCGAGTGCTCTGCCGGATCGAGACGCCGGCGTTTGCACCGGTTCGCTACGACACGGTGTTCTTCCACGTGCCGATCGAAGACTGCCCGGCTGGCACCATCGCGGGCGAGCCCGATGTCTGGCCCGGCGAGCTGGTCGAAGGCCGCTTCTTTTGCGCCGAGGACGCGCTCGCCGCCTGGCGCCGCGACGAACTCGTGCTCGTGCCGCCGGTCGTGATCATGTTGGAGCACATCGCTGCGGCGGCCGACATCGATGCATTCGCCAACGCGATTGCGGCGACCACCGACAGCTACCGCAACGGCCACTTGCACAAGGTGCGGTTCTCGCCGGGCATCGTGCTCGCCCCCCTACGCACGCCGACGCTACCGCCGGCGACCACGACCAACTGCTACATCGTCGGCCACGAACAACTGTGGATCATCGACCCGGGTTCCCCCGACGCCGGCGAGCAACAGCGGCTGCTCGACCTGCTCGACGAACTGACCCAGGATGGCGCGACGCTTGGCGGGGTCTTGCTCACCCACCACCACCCCGACCACATCGGCGGCGTGCAGGCGTTGTGCGCGGCGCGCAATCTCAAAGTGCACGGCCACCCGATCACGCTGGACCGCCTCGACGCGGCGATTCCGCGCGGCAACAACATCGCCGACGGCGACAGCATCGAGCTCGGCGCGACCCCGGATGGCTCGAGCAGCGACTGGCACCTGACCGCGATCCACACGCCTGGTCACGACCAAGGCCATCTGTGCTTCGCCGAGTCCCGCTACGGCACGATGATCGTCGGCGACATGATGTCGACGATCAGCACGATCATCATCGATCCGCCCGAAGGTCACCTGCAGACCTACATGGACAGCCTCGATCGCATTGCTGTGCAACCGATGACGACGCTGTATCCCGCCCACGGCCCTGCGGTGCGCAACGGCCACAAGCTGGTGCAGAAGTACATCCGCCACCGGCGGCAACGCGAAGCGACGCTCGTCAAGGTCTTGGGTAGCGACCCGGGCACGATCGAAGAGCTGCTGCCGAAGGTCTACTGGGACGCCGACAAGCGCCTGTTCCCGTTCGCCGTGCGCTCGCTGCTCGCCGGCCTGCAGAAGCTCGCCGAGGAAGACCGCGCGGTAGAACGCGATGGTCGCTGGCAACTGACGCAATGAGCCACCGTCGCATCCTGCTGCTCGGGCTGCTGACGTTTGTATTGATGGTACCGGAGACGCTGCCGGTCCCCGTGCTCAAGGGGCTCGTGGTCCAGCGTTTCGACGTCTCCGTCTCGCTGGCGACGTTGTTCATGGTCGCCAACATGATCGGCGCGTTGATCGCCACGCCGCTCGTCGGCTTGCACGTCGATCGCACCGGTCGCCGGCGACGACTATGTCTGTGGGCCTTATTCGCCGATGCGCTGCTGATGCAGGCGCTGACGCACGCCACCGACTACCCCACCTTCTTGGTGTTGCGACTCCTCGAAGGCGCGGCGCACATCGGTGCCTTGACGTTGCTGATGAGTCTCGTTGCGGACCAAGCCGGAGAACGTCGTGGCCGAGCACTCGGATCGGTTGGCGCCGGATTGACCTTTGGCGTCGCCACCGGCGCCGTCGTCGGTGGCATGCTCGGCAAGGATCAGCCAGTGATGACGCTGCACTGGGCGTCCTTGCTGCTATTGGTTGCCGGTGTTCTGGCGGTCTGGCTGTTGCCGCAAGACACGGCCAGGAAGAACGAGAACAGCTACCGCGAACTGGTCTCCGCCGTGCGCCGGCAACCGGGCCTGCGCATGCCACTCGTGTTGGCGTTCCTCGATCGCTTCACCGTCGGCTTCTTCACAACCGGCTTTCCGCTGTTGTTGGCGGACCTGCACAACGCCGACCATCCGACGATCGGCAAACTGCTCGGAGCGTTCCTGTTCCCGTTCGCCCTGCTGTCGTACCCGTTCGGCCGGGCCGCCGAACGATGGTCACGCCTGCGCATGGTTGCGATCGGCAGCCTGGTCTACGGACTGGCGGTGATCACCGTCGGAATGGCACCGATGACGACGCTGTGGTTCATCATGCCGATCTGCGGTGTCGCTTCGGCGGTGATGTTCATCCCGACGCTGCTGTGGCTGCTGGACCGCGCCAAGGGCATCGGTCGCAGCACCGCAATCGCCGCGTTCCATACGGCTGGATCCCTCGGCTTCCTGCTGGGGCCACTGACGTGTGGCAAGTTGATCGACACCGCGGAAGGCGTCGACGGTTACACGTTGGCCTTCGCCGTCGCTGGCGCCGTCGAGATCCTGGGCGCGACGATCATCGTCGCGATCGCCCTGCGGCGCCGCTCACGATAGCTGGCTAGCGGGCGCCGGGCTTGCCGCAGCACTTCTTGTACTTCTTGTCGCTGCCGCAGGGGCACTTCTCGTTCGGCCCGACCTTCTTCTCGAGGTTGCGGAACGGACGCGGCTTCACCTCGACGCCATCGACGAAGTACCACACGCCGTCTTCCTTGCGGAAACTGGCGATCTCGTGGTGCTCGATGTCCTCACCACCGATCGTGTAGTAGGCCTTGAAGTCGACGAAGCCTTCCGTGTCGCCTTCGCCGCCTTGCTGCACATCGAGAACTTCCATGCGATGCCACTCGGCCCGCTTGGACCACTCGGAGGTCGCCTTCTCATCCACGTGAGCCCGGCCATCCGGCGATTGGCTCTCCATGATCCAATCGGTGTGACCCAACGCGTAGGCGCTGTAGCGCGAGCGCATCAGCTGTTCGGCGGTCTTGGAGGCCTGCTCTTGCTTGATGATCGGCTCGCAGCATTCGGCAAACTGCTGCCCACTCGTGCACGGACAATTCATTGGCGGCACGGTAGCCAATGCAGGCAAGCGGCGTCAACGCTCTCAGCGAGCGTCGACGAGGTCGGCGACCAGATCCAGCGTCCGGGCGGTCGCGCCCTGGTTCTGCGTGATGACCTGGCGCGCCCGTTCGCCGTATCCCTGGCACATCTGCTCATCGGAGAGGAGCGCCTGCAGTTGCACGCCAAACTGCGGCCGATCGGGCACCTGGATCACGGCATCGGCCGCCAACAGGAGTTCAACGTCCCGCCGGAAGTTGGCGGTGTGCGGGCCAAAGATCACGGCGCGACCGAGCGCGGCCGGCTCGAGCATGTTCTGGCCACCGTGCGGCACGAGGCTGCCCCCGACGAACGCTACGTCGCAGGCGGCGTAGAACCGCTGCAGCTGGCCAATGGTGTCGACGACCAGCACTTCGTTGTCCGCCAACGGCCGCAGGTGGTCACGCACCTCCGTCCAGCGGACCGGCACAAAGCCCTTCTGCTGAACCACCTCACAAATCGACGAGGAACGCTCAGGATGGCGCGGCACCAAGACGGTGCGCACGACCATGTTGCTGTTCTTGCGGATGGCCAAGACGGCGTCGAGCACGGCGCTCTCTTCGTCGTCGTGGGTCGAACCGGTGACCAACACCCGCTCGCCGTTCGGCGACAGCCACGGCCGCAGTTCCGCGGCGGCTTCTTCGTGCTGGCCCATGTCGACGCTGTCGTACTTCATGTTGCCGGTGACGAAGACGCGAGCTGGATCGACGCCGAGGTCGTGCAACCGTTGCTCGTAGGCGCGGTCCTGCACGCAGTACTTCGTGATCAGATCCAGCTGCGGCAAGAGGCCGCGCGCCATGCGGTAGCCCTTGAACGTGCGTTCGCTGATCCGGCCATTGATAACCGCCACGGGAATGTCGCGATTGCGGGCCGCCTGCAAGAAGTTGGGCCAGATCTCGAGTTCCATCAACAACACGCACTGCGGTCGCAACCGCGACAGCGCGCGGCCGGGGAAGTTCGCGAGGTCGAGTGGATAGGTCACCACCGGCAGATCCGGATACTCCTGATGCGCAACGAGGCGACCGTTGGGCGTCGTCGTCGAGATCACCAGGTCGAGATCGGGGCGTAGCTTCTGCAGTTGCGCAACGAAGCCACTGGCGGCTTTGACTTCGCCAACGGAGACGCCATGGATCCAGACGAGCGGCCGCTTGCCGGCGAGCCGCGGCACGTAGCCCATGCGTTCGAGGATGCTGCCGCGACTGGCGCCCCCCGCAAACATCAGGCGCCACAATAGCACCGGGCTGTAGATCAGGAACGCCAGCAAGAACAGCGGCTGGTAGATCCCCATCGTCAACCAACCGCGCATGCCACTGCGTGGCAGCGGCATCGCGGGGGACCGGCCGCTTCCTGCAGCGGCGTCCGTCGGGGATTCGGTTGGCATTAGTCGAAGGCTGGCGCGCAGCACTTCTTGTACTTGATGCCCGAACCACACGGGCATGAGTCATTGCGACCCGGCTTCGGCTGGCCCGGAGCGCGCTTCGACTTCGGCTTCTGGGCCGGCGGTTGTGGCTGGCCAGGGCCACCCATCGGGGCGCCCCCCCCCATTCCGCCACCCATTTGGCCCATCGGGCGCGCCGGCGCGAGACGCTGAGCCGGCGACGGCTTCGGCGGCGGCGTCTGTGCAGCTGGCGGCGCCGCGGGCGCAGTCGGAGCCTCGCCGGGGTTGGCCGAACCGATGTGCGAGTCGTCGACGTCCTGCTGCTGCAGCACGAGGCCCTGCGGGGTCGCCTTCAACGCGAACTTCTCGCCGGCGGCCATGCGGTCGAGCACTTCCTGCGGCACCTTGCCGGCTTCGATCAGCGACTCGAACAGAGCTTGCAGTTCTTCGGGCGTCTGCGGCATCTGCTGCTGCGGCGCCTGCTGCTGCTTGGCATTCTGGATCTTGCCGGTGACGACGTCACGCAGCGTATCCGTCGCTTCCTGCTTGTAGACGAAGCCACAGATGTGGTCCGCGATCTCGTCCTTGAGCTGCTGGAACTTCTCGAAGCCTTCGCGCTTGTACTCGTTCTTCGGATCGACCTGCGCGTAGCTGCGCAGACTGACACCCTGCTTGAGCACTTCCATCGCATACAGGTGGTCCTTCCACTTGTTGTCGATGGTCTCGAGGATCAGGAAGCGTTGCACGCCGTTCCAATCGTCACCGTAGAGCTCGGCGCGGGCGTCATGCAGCTTCTCGACGCGCTCCATGATCCACGAGAACAAGTTCTCGCGCGGCGCTTCTTCGAGGCCACTGAGATCGAGGCCTTCGTCGCAGCGGTGGAAGATCCACTTCTTGATCTCGTCGTAGTCGACCGGCTTGTCCTTGTCGGCCGAGTAGGTCTCGACGATCGGCTCGAGGATCTCCTCGAACATGCCGAGGACCTTGTCGCGCAGGCCTTCGTACTCGAGCGCGCCTTGGCGCTGCGTGTAGACAAACTTGCGCTGCTTATCCATCACCTCGTCGTATTCGATGAGGTGCTTACGGATGTCGAAGTTGCGCGCCTCGACCTTCTTCTGCGCCTTGGCAATGCCGCGCGTCACCATCGGACTATCGATGACTTCGCCGGACTTCAGGCCCATGCGCTCCATCATCGTGCGCACCCAGTCACGCGCGAAGATGCGCATCAGGTCATCATCGAAGCTCAGGAAGAACTTCGTCTGACCCGGGTCACCTTGACGACCACAACGACCACGCAACTGGTTGTCGATGCGGCGCGCCTCGTGGCGTTCGGTGCCGAGCACGTAGAGGCCGCCGAGCGCGAGCACTTCGTCGTGCTCGGCCTTGCATTGCGTCTTGAGCTCTTCGAGCAGGTTCTTGGCCGCCTCGGACTCGGAGTCGAGGCCCTGCTCATTGCGCTGCTTCTCCCACAGGGCTTCGGGCTTACCACCGAGCACGATGTCGGTGCCACGACCGGCCATGTTGGTGGCAACCGTCACGGCGCCCTTACGGCCCGCTTGCGTAATGATCTCAGCCTCACGCTCGTGCTGCTTGGCGTTGAGCACGTTGTGCTCGATGCCGCCAGCCTTCAGCGCGTCGGAGATGCTCTCCGACTTGGCGATCGACGTCGTGCCGAGCAGCACCGGACGGCCATTGCCACATTCGGCCTTGATCTCTTCGACGATCGCATCGAGCTTGCTCTTCTCGTCGAGGTAGATCTGGTCGTTGATGTCGTCGCGCTGGTTCGGACGGTTGGTCGGAATCTGCACGACATCGAGGTCGTAGATGCGCGAGAACTCGGCCGCTTCCGTCATCGCCGTGCCGGTCATGCCGGCCAGCTTCTCAAACATGCGGAAGTAGTTCTGCAGCGTGATGGTCGCCAGCGTGCGGTTCTCCTCACGCGGCGGCAGGCCTTCCTTGGCCTCGACGCACTGGTGCAGACCATCGCTCCAACGGCGCCCGGGCATCAGACGGCCGGTGAACTCGTCGACGATGACGACTTCGGGCGGCTGCGGCTGGCCTTCGGGGCTCTTGCCCTCGACGACGACGTAGTTCTTGTCCTTCTCGTAGACGTGGTGCGCGCGCAGCGCCGTCTCGAGCAGGTGCGGCCACTCCATGTGCGCCGGGTTGCTGTAGAAGCTGTCGACCCCGACGAGCTTCTCAGCCCGCGCAATGCCGTCTTCGTTGAGCACGCACTGTTGTTCCTTGAGCTTGACCTCGAAGTGCTCGTCGACCTTGAGCTGACGCGCAATGCGATCAGCCATGACGAAACGATCCGTCGTGCCTTCGCCTTCCCCGGAGATGATCAGCGGCGTCCGCGCCTCATCGACCAGGATCGAGTCAACCTCATCGACGATCGCGAAGTTGAGGCTCTTCTGAACCTGCTCCTCCGCGTCCCACTTCATGTTGTCGCGCAGGTAGTCGAAGCCGAACTCGTTGTTCGTGCCGTAGGTGACGTCGCACTCGTACTCTTGCTTACGAATCTGCGGCGGCATCGAACCCTGCACGGCGCCGACCTTGAGGCCCATGTATTCGAACACGGGTGCCATCCAGTCGCGGTCACGCTTGGCGAGGTAGTCGTTGACGGTAACGACGTAGACACCCTTGCCACTCAGGGCATTGAGGGCGGCCGGCAGCGTCGCGACCAGCGTCTTACCTTCACCAGTCGACATCTCGGCGATCTTGCCGTGGTGCAAGACGGCGCCGCCGATCAGCTGCACATCGAAGTGGCGCATGCTGAGCGCGCGCCACGCCGACTCGCGAGTCAACGCAAACATCTTCGGCATGGCGTCGTCGAGCGTCAGCTCATCGGCCATGACCTGCTTCTTCATCTCGGCGACTTCAGCCTGGATCTGCTCTTGCGAGAGATCCTTGGCCCAGTCGCCGAGGTCGTTGACCGCCTTGACGATCGGATTGTATATCGACAGCGAACGCTTGTTCGCGGAGCCGAAGACACCCTGCAAGGCTTTGCCGATGCGGGTGGGAAGGGAACCAAAGTCGAGTTTCATAGCAGACGTAGGAGAATGTTGGGGATGGGTCCCGAGTCGGTGCTCGGGCGGAGCCATGGCAAGACGTGCCACGGATCACGAAGAGCCAGTCGGTGCGGCCCACGATGTGTGGACCCGAAGAGAACTAAGCCCGACTGGCAACTGGTCGACGCTGCGTTCAGCAGGTAGGCGCGCGCGGCGGCGGCAGTCCCCAGCTGTCGACGCGACTGTGACGCGGTCGCACGCGTGGCACGCAGACAATCTGGTTGTCGGCCTGCTCGCTCCACCGCGCATCCTTCTGGATGGCGGCGTGGCCAACCGCGGCCACACTCGTCTCACAACTGGTGACATGGGTGTTGTCGACCAGGGGTTGGGTTTCGCCCGGCCAACCACTGGTGGCCAGGAGCACGACCAGCAGAACGGCCGAGACAAAGCTCGTCGCACGGGTGCTGGTAGATGTTGTGGTGCGCGTCGTCACGAGGACTCGCCTCCGCCCTTCGGGATCGCACTGTCGTGAGTGCTCGCTTGAGCGCCCTTGTGCGCGCGCTTGTCCAGCACGCGCTGGATCATCTCGTTGAGCAGGCTCTCGGGGAACGGCTTGCTGAGAAAGCCATCCGCCTTCTGGATGTTGGCCATCGTCATCCGCGCGGCACTGTTGAGGATGATCGGGATGTCGCTCGTCGCCGGATCCTTCTGCAGCTCTTCGATGACTTGCAGGCCATCAAGCTCGGGCAACTCGTAGTCGAGCAGCACGAGGTCAGGCATCAGTTCGCGAGTTGCAACGACACCGCTACGACCGTCGTGCACGATGCACGTGCGGAAGCCACTGCGCTTGATCAGCACCTCGACGGCGGCCGCCAGGTCTTCTTCGTCGTCGACGATCAAGACGAGGCCGCGGCACGGCTGGCCAAACTCACCGCACGACTCGACCAACGCACGACGCACGGCAGCAGCGGTATCCAAGCCCGCGTGTTCGAAGCTCTCTTCGATGCGACGCTTCAACTCACAGTTGAACTTGCGCACGGCGAGCCACTGCTCGTAGTCGGGAAACTCCGGCCCGATCTCCATCTGGTCGTGGGTATCGACCGCAAAGAAGAACTCGCCCGCAATCAGATGCTCCTGCAGACAGAGCTTCATGAACGGGTAGTTGCGGTTGCCGAGCCGCATGCTGTAGCGGCTGCAGGCATGGCCCGGAACGGCTTCAATGTGCTCCTTGTGGAACAAGCCGAGCGCACCGGCACCATCCCCCTTCGGGGCCGCGCGCTTCTTGGGCGCAACGGAGCCGTAGGCCAGGTCCTGGTAGATCGAGACGGCCTTCTCGACCATCTGTTCGGTCAAGGACTGCAGCTTCACTTGCTGCCTCCCGCTTCGCACGCATGCATCGCCGAGCTCAGTTCGCGAACGGTCGTGCCTTCGTTGGCCAACAGTTCTTGCAGCTCGGTGACGACGCGCGGCATCAACGTCGGGTCCGTGAACATCGCGGTACCAAACTGCACGGCGGACGCACCGGCGCACAAGAACTCGAGCACACACTCGGCCGAGTGCGCGCCACCGACGGCGAGGATCGGCAGGTCCGGCAACGCCTGGCGCACCTGGTAGACGATGCGCATCGCAACCGGCTTGATCGCCGGCCCGGACAAGCCGCCGGTCGTATTGCCGAGCACCGGCTTCTTGCCGCGCCAGTCGACGGCCATGCCGACGAGCGTGTTGATCAACGTGACTGCGTCGGCGCCGCCCTTCTGCGCGGCCGCGGCGATCGGCACGACATCGGTGATGTTCGGCGTCAGCTTTGCGAAGATCGGCACCGTCGCGACCGCCTTGACGGCGGCGATGACTTCTTCGGTCAGCACCGGGTCGGTCGACGAACGCGTGCCGTGCGCGACGTTCGGGCACGACAGGTTGATCTCGAGGGCATCGACGCCAGCGGCACAGAAGCGGCGCGTGAGTTCGGTCAGTTCTTCGATACTGCCGCCGAGATTGACGACCACGCGGGGGCCGTGCTTACCGTCCCTCTTGCCTGCCGCCGCCATCTCCTGCATGCGCGGCAACGAGTCGCGCAGGAACACGTCGGCACCTTTGTTCTCGAGGCCGATCGCATTCAGCATCCCGGACTTGGTCTCGAAGATGCGCGGCGGCGGGTTGCCGGGCCGCGGCTTCAGCGTCACCGTCTTACTGACGAGACCGCCGACCGTGGTCAGATCACAGAACTCACGTCCTTCCCAGCCGGACCCGAACGTGCCCGAGGCGCTGAGCACCGGGTTGTCCAGTTCGAGGTTGGCGAGGGAGGTTGTCAGCACAGTTGATACTTCGGCAGGGTAACCTACTTGGCTTTTGGGGCGCGATCGTCACGCCACAACAGCACAAACAAGCCAATTGCGCCGACCGTGATGCACGAGTCCGCGACGTTGAATGCAGGGAAGTCCCAGGCCCAGGGCCATGTGCCCTTGAAGTGCAGGAAGTCGCGCACCGACGAGTCGTCGCGCACGAAGTTGTCGTAGAGATTGCCGACGGCGCCCGCGAACACGAGGCTGAGCACCGCGAGCTGCAGCTTGGCGGCACGGGCCGTAGTGCGCACGAACCACAACAGGCCGACGAGCGCCAGGCAGCGCAGCACCATCAGCACCACGGTGCCATTGGCGAACAGGCCCCAGACCGTGCCGGTGTTGCCCCACGTGACGAGCTCGAACCGGATCGCGCCGTCCCAAACCAGGTAGCCGGGACGCTGCTCTTCGATCGGGTAGTTCGGAAACTGCTCCGCCATGAAGGCGAAGGCTGCTGACTTGCTCCAGAGGTCCGCGATGACCAGCAGCGGCCACGGGATCCAGAACAGCAGCTTGCCACCGAAACCCTTGGCTTCGGCGGGCGCGGTCGGCTCGAGGGCCGCCTCGCCGCCGGCGTCGGTTTCGGCGGGAGAACTCACGCGCTCTCGCGGTTGCGTTCTTCGGTCTCCTGATGCTGCACGCAGTAGCGCGCCCACGGCAGATACTCGAGGCGAGCCTTCGGGATCCACGCGTCGGCCTTCTTGGCGGCCTTCTTGCGACCCGGCTTGGCGGCGCCTTCTTCGGCGGCTTCGACGCAGAGCGGGCACTGGCCGTAGGCCCAATCGCCGTCACCATCGATGCGATCGAGAGCTTCTTCGATCAGCTTGATGGTCTCTTCCTCGTTCTCGATCAGACCGAGCATGAAGCCCTGGTCGTAGTTGTCGGTGCCCTGATCGGCGAGGTGGTCAACGGAAGCGTCTTGATCGGAGGCCCGGAGCGCTTCGTCGCGCATGGACCCCACGTCACCTTTCAGGGTCGCGAGTTGCTGCTTCAGGATGTCCCTGTACTTCGTCAACTCGGTCTTCGTCGGCTTTGGCATGATGCTGTGGCTACCGGAGTTCGGAAGCCGTTCGGACACAGTTCGGACTCTTCGCTGCGGGACCACCCCGGGTCGAAGGGGCGAGGACGATACGGACCACTCAGCGAAGCGTCAAGGCAAGCCGCCGACCTCTGTGCTTCTTCATTTGCGATCCAGCCAACATCCGGGAGAATGCGCCCATGCGAAGCGACACTGCGGACGGCGGTAACGCCGGCGGGTCACCGCAGCGGGCCATGGCCGACTTCCTGGTCCACCTCGGGGCCGAATTGCAGGTTTCGCGCCACACGGTCGCCGCCTACCGCAACGATCTCGAGCGGCTCCTGAGGGGCCGGAAACAGCTCCCCACCCGGGAAGATATCGACCGCCACCTGGGTGAATTGCTGGCCTCCCACGCCCCCGCCTCGGTCGCCCGGGCCGGCGCCGCGATCCGGGGTTTCTACCGATTCTTGCACGCCGAGGGCGAAGTCGCGGCCGACGTCACCGAGGGCCTGCTGGGCCCCAGGCTCGAACAGAAACTGCCCAAGGCGCTCAGTCGCCGCAATATCGCTCGCCTGCTGGAGCGGGAGCCGACCACGGACCTCGCCGTCCGCGACCTCGCGATCCTGCACGTTCTCTATGCCACCGGGTGCCGCGTCAGCGAGGTCCTCGGCCTGCGCACGACGAGCGTCATCCAGGAACACCGCCTGGTGCGCGCGTTCGGCAAGGGCAACAAGGAACGGCTGGTGCCGATCGCCGACACAGCACTGGCCTGGGTCACCCGCTACCGGACTGAGGTCCGGCCGAAGCTGCGCAGCCGCGCGATCAAGGACCCCGGCGACGTTCTCTTCCTGTCGCGCACCGGCCGGCCACTCGACCGCGTGCGCATCTTCCAGGTCGTCAAGAAGGCCGCCGACGACGCCGGCCTGACGATGGCGTGCTCGCCGCACGCTCTCCGCCATTCGTTTGCGACACACCTGGTCGCCGGCGGCGCTGACCTGCGCTCGGTGCAAGAGATGCTCGGGCACGCGTCGCTGCAGACCACGCAGGTCTACACGCACGTCGACCACGATCGGTTGCGGTCGGTGCACCAGAAGCTGCACCCGCGTGGCTAGAGCTAGCGACCGTACGGTCGCTAGTTTGGCGAGCGCCGCTGCAGCAGATAGATCGCGTGGTCACCACTCGGCTGCGGACTGGCCCAGATGAACTTCTTCTCGAAGTCCGCGACGAGTTCCTTGCCGCCGTCGGCCGCGAGCAGCGCCGCCAACTCGTCGTGTTGCAGAACCAACATCACGTCGGGCGACACGAGCAACTCGCGGGCAGCATCGAGGTCCGCCGGCAACACATCCACGTGCGTGCCGGGATGCGGATCCATGCCATCTTGCACGCCGTTCGGATACTGCCAGTGACTGGGTCGCAGATAGATGCGCATCACGTCGCAACCGCGCACGGCGACGATGCGAATCTCGTGGCCGGGTTGCAGGGCCGCCAGCGCGGCATTGCGCACGTCACGCCACGGTGGCCGACCGCCACTGTAGATGAAGAAGTACAGGAAGGTCGTCGTCAGCAGTTCGCCGAGCAACATGATCGCGGGCGCCGCCGCCAACAGACGCGTCAGCCAGCCTGGCTGTGGCACACCATCGCCAACGAGCCGCCGCATGCGATGGAAGAAGCGTACGACGGACCAGCTCGCCAACAAGACCAGCGCGGGCAACGCCCCCAGCGCGGCGATCGACGCTGCTGACGAGTCAAACCACCACCACGCGCCGCCTCCCACCAACGGCAACAACGCCGCCAGGGACAAGCCGCGGGTGATCGATTCGCCGGCGTCGGTCGGTCGCATCCAGATCGCCAACAACGCGAGCAGTAGCACCGACAGGCCAACTTGTTCGATCAGTGCCGGCACGAGCACAACCACGTGCAGGGCGAGCACCCACCAGACGAACTTCGGCGTGTGCGCGAACAGCTTGCGGTCCGCGCCGGCGCAGATCATGCCGATGCCGACCAGCCAGCCAATCGGGTGGCAGCCACCGGCAGCGATCACGAACAACCAAGCGAGCACCCGCAACTGGCTGCGCTGGGCAAGACCGGCCATCACCGCGAGCGACACAGAAAAGACCGCGGGGTTGGCGGTCTGGCTCGCGGCAATGTGCGCGGGATGCACCGCTAACAACAACGCGAGCAAGAACGCGACGGCGCGACCGAACACCGGCCGCGCGAACAGCGCCATCAGCGGTGGCAACAGACATCCGGCAAACGCAAACGGCAGCCGCAGCCAACCTTCGCCGAAGCCCTGCAGCACGCCGTTGCCGAGCAACCAGCGCACGAGCAAGAACACGGCCGGATAGCGGCTCTCCTCGCTGGCGGTGAAGCCGTCGGGGCCGGCGCTCAACGGCTGCGTGACCGCGCGGAACGTCTCGGCTTCCATGGCACCGAACGACCACTGCTCGATCGAGAACAGGCGCAGGCCCGCGCCGACCACCGCTAGCACGGCAAACAGCGCCCAATCCTGCAGCGCACCGGTCGAACCCGCGGACAATGCAGGGGTGGATTCGTCCTTGGTATCGACCTGGTCGTCGCGCATTGCCAGGGCGAAACCATACGGCTCGACGAGCTTGCGACAACGACGGTGCTATTCTCTTCCAGTCGCGAACGCCGCAACCTCTGGCCGCCGCGCTCCTACATGACTCAGCGTCCCCCCACCCGCCAGACGGCGCTCGCCATCCTCGCCCTCGTCCTGATGCCACTCGCGTGGTTGTGGCCGTGCGTGCTGGGCGACCGGACGTTTGTGCCCTACGACGTCAACCAGTTCCCGCCGGCGAGCATCACGGCGAGCGACGCCGAGCTGCAGGAAGCGCGCGAACACGGCAACTACGACGTCACGGAAGTGCCGGTCTGGTTCGCCCCCGAGATGAAGCTGGCCCGCGACGAACTGCGTGCCGGCCGCCTGCCGACCTGGAACCCGAACGCCCGCAACGGCGCGCCGCTGCACGCGCACGGTCTGATCGGGCTGCTGTATCCGCCCAACTGGCTCGCACTGTTTGCCGACTCGCCGGCGAGCCGACTCGGCCTCGTGGCGTGGTGCAACCTCGCACTGGCTGGCCTGTTGGCCTTCGGCTTGTTCCGACAAGCGGGCTGTTCGGTGGCCGCCGCGTGGCTGGCGGCGACGTGCTTCCAGATGTCGGGAGCAACCGCGGCCAACAGCTTCTTCTGGATGCGGCTCGCGAGCTTCGTGTGGCTGCCCGGTGTGTTGTGGCCGATGCTCGTCATCGCTCGCAGTGATCGACTCAAGCCACTGGCGACGCTGGCACTCGCATTCGGTTTTGCGATGACATGGCTCGCGGGCTTCCCGCCGTTTGCTGCGACGACCACGATCTTCGCCGGCGCGTTGTTCGTCTGGCTGATTTGCGAACGACTGCTGAGCCACGGCCGCAATGGCGCCGTGCAACTCGCCCTCCGCTTGCTGATCGGACTCGCCCTCGGTGCCGCGTGGGCGCTACCGCAAGTGGTGCCGTCGCTCGCGTTCTTCCCGGAGAGTGCGCGGCCGCCGGTGCCAGAGTGGTCGCACATCTCCGGCCAGGCGTTCGAACCGTATGGCCTGCTCGTCTACCTGATGCCGGATGCGTTTGGCAACCCGACGATGCAAGCGACGTTGCCGTACGGCAACTCGCCGATGCAACTGCTGCTCAACACACGCGCACTCGACACCGGCAAAGCGGCCCTGCCCAACTACAACTTCACCGAGTACTCGGTGTTCGTATCGTGCCTCAGCTTCGTGCTCGCGATCATCGGTGCGTTCTGTGCGCGCGGCCGCCGCGCCTGGTTTGCCCGCGCCGGACTCGTGCTCGCGCTTGGCCTCGGCTTGTTCTGGCCCGGCCTGCACCTGTTGTTCCATCTGCCGATCTTCCAGAACGTGTGGCCGTTCCGCTGGGTCGCCGCCGCGACGCTGTTTGTCACGTGGCTGTGCGCCTTCGGCGTCGACCGTGTGCTCGCTTCGCCCAAGAAGCTGCCAATCGTTGCCGGCGTGACGTGCCTGCTCACCGCCATCTGCATGTGGTGGGCAACCGGCATCCCGCAGCGTGCCCACGAAGAGGATCCGGACTGGATCGTGCACAAGCTCGAAGCGCACTACGACGCCGACCGCACCGCCGTGCTCAATCACGTGCTCGGCGAGGAGCCCAACCGCATCCCGTGGGATCGCTTCGCCAAGGGCTTCGAGCACTTCGCCAACGACGGCATGCACGGCGCCGCGTGGCTCGGCGGCATTGGGTTGCTACTGTTGTTGCTCGGCATGACGAAGCACGCTCGCGCCCGCCAGATCCTGGTTGCGACCGCCGCGGCCACGGCGATCGGGCAGTTGTCACTGCACGGCGGCCAGTTCTTGCGCGGCACGAAGAACGTCGAAGGCAAGGACACTGCCGTGCACGCGTTCTTGCGCGAGCAGGCGGAAGCGCACAAGGACACCGGCGGCTTTGCGATTGTGCGCGCCGGCAAACTACCGGGCCGGCCCGACGCGCTGCCGCCAGGCCAACTGATGCTGCCCGGCATCCACGACCTCAACTTCTACAGCCACGGCGATGCGCGCACGCTGCAACCGGTGAAGCTCGCCCTCGACAAGTATCACGAGATCTTGCAGGTCGCCTCGGACGACGGCGACAAGATCGCGGGCAAGGGCTACCTGACGCAGTCGCTGCCGGCGGGCCTTCTGCGCCTGCCATTGTTCGACCTGTTCTCGGTGCGCTACGTGCTGACGACGCAACCCAAACTCGAGGCCGGCCCGTTCTTGCTCGGCCCCGTCGTTGGTCCCGAAGTGCGCGGCCGCGGCCAACTGTTCATCCACGAACGCCCATCCGCACTGCCGCGCGCATTCGTCGCGCACAGCCTCAAGGCACTCGACGATGACGATGCCGTGCTTGCACAATTGATCTCGCGCACCCTCAAACCGAAGCATCAAGCGTTCGTCGTGCGTTCCGAACTGCCGGAAGGCATCACGGAATCGCAAGCAATTGCCGAGGATCGTGCCGTCTCGTTTGTGCGCAACGATCCGAGCCATATCGAACTCGATGTCGCCGCCGGCAAGGCACAGCACCTCGTTCTTGGCGACACGTATCTGCCCGGTTGGACCGCGACGATCGACGGCGAACCTACCGACGTGATCCGCTGCAACCATTGCCAACGGTTGGTCGTGCTCCCCCAGACGGCGTGCCGCGTGACGTTCCGCTACCAGGCGCCAGGTCTCATGATGGGGTCGGTGCTGATGCTGCTTGGGACACTGTCGGCAATCGCCGCAATGTGGTGGTTGCGCCGCCGCGAGCGCAACGTCGCGATCCAGTCGTAAGCTCAAGCAGCGTTACGACAAACGACGAAGACTCGGCGTGCCCGCACACGTGTGTGCAAACTACTTGCCACTGCGGAAGCCACGCCAATGAGTCTCTACGGAACCGGTCGCAAGGAAGGCATCGCTGCAGTGTGCTTGATCGGCATCCTGACTGCTGTCGCGCACCTGCTCGCGGCCCTGCGCTTCGAAGAGCTCGGCTTTGCGGGACTCGGCGAATCGGCCTACGTCACGATCACCACCGGCTCGCTCGGTGGCATGCTGACCTACCGCTTCTTGCGCGCCCAAGGCCGCAGTCGCTACGCCGCGTTCCTCGGGGGCATCGCCTATGGCATGTCGCCGTTGTTCGCCGGCCTGATCGATTCGCCGCGCGAACAGATCGCCGCCGCGCTCGTGCCGCTCGGCCTCGAAGCCGCCGCGCAACTCGACCGCCCGACGACCATGCGACGCTGGCTGCCGTGGGCCGGACTGTGCCTCGCGTTGCCGTTTGCCGTCGGCGTGACGGTCGTCGCGACGCTCGCCACGACGCTCGCACTCGCGATGATCGCGCTGACTGCCATGCGCTGCGGCCGCGGTGATGATCGCCTGCCGCTGCGCCAGACCGGCACCAGCCTGCTGCTCGGAACGGTCGCCCTGAGCAACTTGATCTGGCTCGCGCCGCTGCACGCCTGGCTCGGCTCCGGCAACGCAACCGAAGTACAAAGCGTGCTCAGCGGCGAGACGACGCCGATGGTCATCGTACGCGTCGTCGGCCCGTTCTTGGTCTGGTTCGCCCTGCTCGGCATCCTGCGCCGCCAACGCAACGTCATGACCTCGTTCTGGCTGGTGCTCGCACTGGTCGGCGCCGCGCCGACCGCGATGCTCGCGATCCCAGGCGTCTCGGCATCGCTACCCAACGTGTTCACCGCATGGGCCGTGCCGGCAATGTCGTGGTGGCTCAGTGTGCTCGCAATCACGGTCATGGGCACCGCCGGCCTCGACGACTGGCTCGACCAACCACAACGTCGCCGCGGCGCCCACCTGTGGCTGCTCGTGCTGACGCTGTTTGTCGCACCCGCCTTGCCACTCGCCGGCGCCTCGATCAACCCAGTGCACCTCGCAACCGTGCTTGGCACGTTCGGTGTGCTTGCGACGGTCACCCTCGGCTGGCGCCGACTCGGCGTCCTGCGCTTCAAGAACATCCTCTCCGGCGTCGCCCTCATCGCGTTTGCGATGCCGGTCATCCTGCAGAGCCAGGCCCCAGCGGCCTTCGGTGCGCCCATGGGCGAGAGCGCCCCACGTTCCGTCGAACGCGCCATCGAATTGCTGATGACGCACCCTTGGTGGCACTTCGCCGGCATCGTCGGTGCGGTCCTGATCGCCGGCTTGATCGCGACCGTGCAGGTCGTTCGCCACAAGCGCGCCCACTAAGCTCCACCCGGTCGCGAGCTTTTTTGGATACCCTGGCCACCATGCGGTCAGTAGGTCTGCATGCAATCCGTAGCAGCAGCCCCCCATCGCCTGACGGCAGTTGAGGAAGTGGTGCCACAGGTCCCCGACGTAGCCCTGGTTCAACGCCACCTGGCCGGTGTGTTCCGCTTCGCGCGGGCCCTCGGTGCCGACTCTGAGCTCGCCGCCGACATCGCGCAGGAAGCGTTCGTGATCGCCTGGCAACGCGGCAAACAGAACCTGCCCGACCGTGCCCTGGCGAGGTTCTTGCGCCGGTCCGCGAGGTTCGTCTGGCTGCAGAACTGCCGCCAGGATCGCCGCCGCGAAGCAGCGATTGCCAAGGCCGCCGAGATCGCCTTCGAGCAAACCGCCGACGACGATGCGGCTCACGATGCCCGCATCACCGCCACGCGCCGCTGCATCGAACGACTCAACGGCCGTGCCCAACAAGCAGTGCAACTGCGCTACCGCGACGGCCACAGTCGCGACCAGATTGCCGACGCTCTCGGCCTCGCTCCCAACGGCGTCAAGACGCTGCTCTCCCGCACCCGCCGCTGGCTGCAACAATGCATCGAAGGAACCAACCATGAAACCCTCTGACATCGCCCGCGACCGCCAACTGGACGCAGATCTCGCCGAGGCTCTCGGTGACGAGATGCCAGCCAACCTCGCCGATCGCATCACGTCGGAGCTGCGGCAACCGATGCCCCACGCCAGGACCGCTCCAGCGAGGAACAGTTGGACCCGATGGCTGGCAGCTGCCGCCGTTGTGCTCGGGGTCGTCGTGGTCACCAGCATCGCGACCGCCAACGGCAACGGCACCGGACTCGCTGGCGGGCAAGATCCGGCTGGCGTCGCGACCGTGACGATGAAGAGCATCGAGACGAAGCGCATCGTGACCGCAGAGGCCACTGACAGCTCGGACCGACTACTCGACCTCGCCAACTTCGATGAAACGAGCATCATCATCACGCAAGCAGTCAAGGGACCGTCCAAGGTGGCCTTGAAGGACTGCACTCCGAGAGAATCGGTCGAGCGCATCGCCGCTGAACTCAACGTCGGCTTTGCCGAATACAACGGCGTGCTGCTCATCGGCGGACTCGGTCGCTCGGGTCAGACCGGTCGCCGTGTCACGATGCGTTGCGAAGCGATGCCGGTAGCGGCGTTCTTGCGGCAGCTACATGCACGTTCGGGCGCCAACCTCGTCCTCGCCGGCAACATTGCTGGCAAGGTGACGTGCGAAGTCACCGACGCGCCGTGGCGCGCCGTGCTCGACAATGTCTGTGCGCAACTCAAACTCGAAGTCGTCGGCTGTGGCACGGTGCTCGCCGTGCGCCCGCAGCAACCCGCACCGAAGGCGCCGCGCGTGCGACTGCAAATGGAGTCGCAGGACATCGAACAGATCCTGACGATCTGGGGCCTGATGGAGGGCACCAAGGTTCTCGTCGACAGCGACGTGCACTGCGACATCACGGTCTCGACCAAGATCGCCGACCGTTTGGGTCTGCTCAACTGCATTGCTGCTGGCACGTCGTCACAGTTTGTCGAAGAGAAGACCAACCGAGTCGTGCGCTTCTCCGCCGACAAGGCGCCGCAGTCGAGCACGACGTTGACCGCCGAGAGCCTCGCGCTGCGAACGGTGCAGGAGATGGCCGGCTACACCACTTCACTCGACAAGACCAAGCCAACCGTCGACGTCCTCGTTCGCGGTGCACTGAGCCGCGACGTGGTTCGCGCCGCCAGCACGGCGTGCGTCAAGCCATGGCCGACCGAGCTCGCACCAGCGAAGTCGGGCAAGTAGGCCGCCGTCAGCGCGGCACCCGCCGCAGCCACAACGCGAGCACGACGCCGATGGCGGCAAACGCCGCCATGAAGAAGAACGCGAATCCCTGGTAGGCGTCGAACGCAAAGCCGCCAACCAGGCCGCAGAAGACCATGCCGCCACCGGCGGTCGCAGCGCCGATCAAACCTTGCGCCGTCGCGCGCAGGTGTTGCGGCACCCGAACTTCGATCGCGCGGATCGCGCCGAGATACGTCGCCGCAAAGCTCAGCGCGTGCAACCAGTTGACCGCGAACAACCACGGCAACGACGTCGTCGCACCGAGCACCATCCAGCGCACGCAGGCGCCACCACCACCGAGCAACAAGAGCGTCGTCGGTCGCAACCGATCGAGCGTCTGCCGTGCGAAGAACAGCAGCAGGATCTCGGCGACGACCCCTTCGCCCCAGAGGATCGCCGCCATCGACTTGTCGATGCCGTGTGCGTTCCAGTGCACGGTCGACAACTGATAGAACGTCGCGTGGCTGCCTTGGATCAAGCCAGCGCTCAACAACAGCACGACAAAAGGTGCCGAGCGACAAAGCTGCTTCCATGAGCCCCGTTCCGCCGTTGCCGCCGATTCGCGATGGGCGCGATCGCGCGGCACGAACCACGCCGCCAGCGCCGTCATCGCCATCAACACGACCAGGATCAAGAACACCTTCCGCGTGCCTGCACGCTCGAGGTAGCTGCCCATGATCAGAATCGTGACCAAGAACGACAGCGAGCCGCAGACCCGGAGCCGACCAAAGGAGAACCCTTCTCGCGTCGCCGTTCGCACCGCCGCCGCATCGACGATCGGATGCATCGGTGGATAAAGACACCCAAATACGAACGAGATCGCCCACGCGAGCAACAGCGTCGGCGCCCACGCAAACAACGCAAACGCGCCCACCGCCCCAGTCGCCAACCAGATCAGGATGCGCCGGGCGTCACCGATGCGATCCACCAGCCCGGACCACATCGGCCCGGCGATCGTGCGCGAGATCGTCTGCGCCGACAGGATGATCGCGATGTCCTTCTCGTCGAAGCCCTGCACGTCGTGCAACCACGACGGGAAGAACTGCATGTAGCCGCCGAGCACAGCAAAGCTGCACGTGTAGAAGCAGGCAAACCCGAGCCAGGAGCGCATCGAGGCGCCACGCTACCTACCGCTGCACGAACACGCCGCCGTTTTCTTCGGCGAGTCGCTTGAGCAAGGTCGAGCCCTTGCCGGTCCCGGTGAACACGCAGTTGATCCGGACCTTCGCGTACTTGTTGGCGTGCTTGACCATTTCGCAGATCGAATCGGTATCGCGCAGGTCGCCCGTGGTCGGGTCGCCGTCACTCAGCACGAACAACTCATCGATCTTCGGCAGCTCTTCGTCACCGAACGTGCGCCCTTCGATCTCCAGCGCGGAGATCAAACCGGCATAGAGGTTGGTGCCACCCTTCGCATTCAACCGGCTCAGCAGCCCGGTCAACGAATGCGTCGAACGGCGCCCAGGTTTGATCGGCGTCCGCGTCCACGTGCGCGCCTTGTCGGCGAAGGTCATCAGGTAGTACTGCGAACCTTCATCCATCACCTGCGCGGCAAGCACCAACTGCTGCTTCGCCGCCGCCAACCGCGTCTTCGCACGGCGCGTGCGTCGCAGCCCCGTCACCGCCCCCTTGGCCGGCGGACTGTCCATGCTGCCACTCGTATCGATCAAGAACGCAATCGACGTCCCGGTCACCGGCACGCCAAAGAACTCCGTTCGCGTGCCATCGGGTCGCGGCTTTGTCAGCTGCTTCGGCACGACGATGTTCTTCTGCTCCTTGGCCCAGAACTCGCGCCACGCCTGCGCATCTTCGATCGGCACCAAGGCCCCGGTCATCGCCTTGAGCAACGTGCCGGCGCGCTGCCGCAACAACGGCGACGCGCGCTTGTTGACGGCCGACACCAACGCATCGGGGTTCTTGATGGTCAGGTCCAACGTCTCGATCAAACGCGGGATCGCCGCCTTGCTCGGATAGGCCTCGACGAGATCCAGCAAGTCCATGTCGGTGCGCCAACCGGCGCGCCCCAACTGCGCAACCGCGCCACTGATGACCGCGCGCCGCACGTCGTCAGGCATGTCCTTCGGCGGCCGTTTCAGCATCTTGTTCAACAACCGCACCATCGCCTGCGACACGACGGGGTGGCGCTCGAATGCGAGGATCTGGCCGACACGTCGCACGGTCTTGACGTTCCACGGCGGACGAATCGACTCAGCCGCCGCCAACCGCACGCGCGGATCGGCATCGACCAACGCGCCTTCCAACGTGCTGCGGAACACGGGCAAGCCACGCTGGCCCAGCAACCGCAACGCCGCCACGCGCCGCGCCGGCCCAACCGACACGGCCTCTTCCGACTTCTGCTTCTTGCGCAGCTCATTGAACACCGGCACCCGCTCACCGGCCGCCGCACGCAACAACCTAAACCAGGTGCCCTGATCCTTGATGCGCGCCAACGTCCAATGGCCGAGCTCGCGCACTTCAAACGCAGTACGATCGAGGAACGATCCGTCGAACCCAGCCGACGCGACACTCAACACGGCCTCGCCCAACTCCGCCGACGGATTGGTCTCGGCGTAGAACAACATCTTCTGCAAGACGTCGAGGTGATTGAGCCGGTCGTAATCCTGCTTGCGCACAAGATCCGTTCGCCGCAGCAACCCCATGTAGCGCGGCTGCAACCCAGCCCCACCACGCAACAAACCACGCGCCCCCATGCGGCCGCGCCCGAAGTCTTCGATCCAATACTGAATCGCGGTCGCCACCCGCTTGCTGGTCTCCGGATCGGGCCGCCGACCAGCCTGCCCCCACGCAGAAAGGTGCGTACAGAGAATCGCAGCAACTAGCAGAACGGGACTTCTTGGCATCTGGCTCCGTAGGACGGACGGAGAGGGGTTGGTGCGAGTGTAGCGTCCTCGCGCGAATCATGTGGGGTCTTGTGCTGGACCCAAGCATCCCCCATAACGTCAGGACCTATGTGGGGGCGATCGGCTTCGACCGAATGTTGATCCGTCCTGATGTGGCGCGCCGAGGGCCAGGCACCTCGTAAATCCGACTGGAAAACCTTAAGTGCCAACACGCACTACTCCCTCGCTGCCTAATAACTAGGCGCGACGCCGATGTCCCTTTGTCTGCGGGGGGCCAAGGCGATACACAGCAGGCTGGTTGCAGGTTGGCTACTCGGCCCAGGCGCAACGAGATTTAGTCGAGTTGGTCCGCGTTGATCCTGTTCGTTGGAGCTGCGCGGATGACATCAAATAACGAACTACGCGCGTAGAAGCTCAGGTCGAGGCATTTTGGGACGCGGGTTCAATTCCCGCCGCCTCCACCATTTCCCCCTTTGATGGTGCAGCCTTTTGGGTTGCTTGCCGTCGGGGAGGTGACCGCTACCTCTTCTTAGGCGCGCGCTTGATGGTCCTCGCCTCACGCTTGTAGCCATCGCTGTCGTAGACTGCGAAGCTGAATGGCATGCGCTTGATCACGCTTGCGACGTCCACACTCCTTGTCCCCTCTCCGACATCGATCGTGACCATCTGACCTGCCGCGAGCTTGTAGACAGAGCGGCTTAGATGATTCACCTCAGATCGAAGGTCGTCGAGGCGGTGATCCTGCTCTTCGAGCTGCTGTTGGAGCAACGCAACCTCGCGATGATGCTGGTCACAAGGAGGCTGCTCGGTGTAGCTGCAACTGGCGGCGAGGAGCGCGACGCCAGCAATCAGAGAGAACACGACCGGGCGGCGATGATTGCACATGCAGTACGACCTAAGGGTTGGGGTGGTCGAGAGGGAGGGCACCTGCTCGGAGTGATGAGCATACATTGCCTTGGAACTTCGTGGTCGCGGAGTGCGGAGCGTGCAAGGGACTCCGTCACAACGTGCCAGAAGTTGCCACAGCCGGGCGTGCTTCACGGGTTGCGACCCGTGCTAGCCAGCATCCACTTGGCATTGTAAAGTAACCTGCATGACTAGTCGCATCATCGCCTTCGCACTTCTGACAGGCACTGCCATGACTTCTGCATGCTCCACCGTGCACAGCCACCCTGATGAATGGCACGCGGCCGACGATGTCGCATACGTCTACGGCTCGGTGCCAACGAAGCAGGTCAAGGTGTCGCCGAACGGTCGTCCGGTGACGCTAATCGACGTTGTAATGGACTACGCGGTCGCCGGCAGTGACGTTTCATGCGTGACGATTCGCCGTGGCTCAGGCGCTGACGCACTCCGCATTGACGTGAACGTCAAAGAGATGCTGCAGACGGGTCGCACAGCGGCCAACTTCCAGTTGAGAGCTGGCGATGTGGTAGTCATCCCTGACTGACTCTCTCAAGCCGGGGAGCGACCACGAGATGCTGGACGCTGCCGAGGTTGGCGTGGTTGTTCCGGCGATCGTTCGGATCTTCGTTCATGGCCGCAGGAGCGGCGCCGATGGATGCGCTTCGGGCCATCTGCGCACGAACATGCCCTTGCTCGACGTTACTTGCCGAAGTCGAGGCACTCAGCAGGCAAAGCCGGTCACTTCAGCGCGGCAGGTGGCATAATCCTCGACGGGCACTGGAGCGGAACCGAGGCCCTTGTGGATCTGCACCATGACGACGATCAGGGCTAGACGGACAGGACTCCTCGCACTGCTGGCGCTCGTCGCGGTACTACCAAGCTGCCTGACCAACCACGTCTGGTCGAACTACGAACCGCAGTGGTCCGCGACCTTCACCACGCACGTGGAACAGCAGCTGCCCACAACCCGCGGCAACCTGCTCATCTCCCCCACGCACGACGCCAAGGTCTCACTCACCTGGCAACGCGAGGTTGGCACGCGAACGGCAAGGAGCATGGTCTCGCTGACACCAGCCGACCACAGCAGCGACGGCCTCGCGACGGTTCTTACATCGCCTGCGACCTCCGTCACGCATGCCGAGCTTCGCTCGCAGATCCACACATCCATCGATGCCACGCGCCAGTGGACCTCCATCGACGCAAACTACTCGATCGCGCGCGGCGCACTTGGCAGCGTGCTCTCGCCAGAGGCTGCGCGGACCGTTCGGTGGATGCCGATGAACCCAATCGAGCTGTCATCGCTGTCGAACAACTCGTGGGCTGCCAATCTGCGTTCGCTCATGGCGTACGGAGTTGGCCTCGACAAACCCTGGCAACTGATTGCCTGGCAGATCACCGACGAGAGCTTGCGGCCCGTCAACAGTGAGTCGCCGAGCGAAGCGCTTCGCGAAGCGACGGATGGGCTTGTTGTGGTCGGGAAGTTCCGATCGATGCAAGGGACGAGGTACGGCGTGATGCCGGCCCGGGTAGCCGCGCTTCTCGGAAGCTCAACGGTTGTTGACGCCGACAAGGGCGAGTGCATGCACACGTCTCGGTGGCTTGCAGAAGCTCCACGCCGAGAAGCCCTTGGGAATTCGCCCAGCACACTGGGGCCACTGAGCGAGCACATCACGCACGTTCACGAGACCACGTGGCGAGGAGCCGCCGTGGATGGCGGCTTCTTCAAACGCGTATTGGCGACCCCACTGACGCTCGCTTGCGACATCGCGTTGGGACCGGGCGTGCTTCCGCTTTGGCAGGCCCTTTCGGGAGACATGCCGAAGCGACTACCCGAGATCGGAGAACCGTCCATCGGTCGGTAGTCGTGTTGCGATCCTCGCACGAAGCAGAGCCTGACGATCGAATGATGGTCGGGCAACAGCACTTCAGGTAGCCGCCGCGACCTCCCCACGCAGATAGGCAACCGCATCTTCTGCCGAGAAGTGCGGCTCGCCCACCGAGCCAAGGGCCAGGTCGAGGATGCCGTCGCCAACCGTGAACAACGGCAACTCACGGCTCGAACTCTGCTGCTGGGCCAGCCCGATGTTGGCCATCAGACCATTGCAAAGGCAACCGCGGCCGACGGTGTCTTCGATCGCGCCGCCCTTCTTGAGATAGTCGCGCATTGGCTCGCCCGGGCAGCGACCCCGCACCCGCCCCTGACTATCGACAAAGGCGGTCTGCAAGTATCCGAGGTCGCAGATACGCGGCCGCTGCGCAGCCAGGTCCAGCATGCCTAGCGTGCCCTCGAGCTCCATCACCTTGAATGGGAACCCCGTCGCCGACAACCGACCATCCGTGCGCACGGCGGCCGCCTCGCGATGGATCGCGGCAATGATGCGGCGCTTGTCGGCGGCCGGATATCCGGACTCGTCAGCGAGCGAGAACAACGAGCCGACCTGGATCCCGACAGCGCCGAGTGCTAGCGCCTCCACCAACCGTTCTGGGCGACCATAGCCGCCGGCCAGGTAGAACGGTTTGCCGAGAGCGGCGATGACGTTGAGATCAACGACGTCGCGGTCGTCGTACACCGGATCACCACAATCGTCGGCAGCCTTGTTGCGTGGCGGTGCATTGTGTCCGCCGGCAGTCGGGCCTTCGACGACCCATCCAGCGATGCGTTCGTCCGCGACCTTCTTCTTGATGATCCGCGCCAACGCGTCCGACGCGATGATGGGATAGAAGCTCGGACAAGTCATCACCGTCGGGTTCGGCACGAGGTCGGCGGGATCCAGGCAATAGAACGGAACCGCCTGCTTGCCGGCGGTTGCATCCGGAGTCACGACATCCAACTGCAGCCGAGCTGGTTTGGCGGATGCGAGCAGGTGCAACTGCTCCGCTTCCTCGATCGGAATGCCAGCCCCCATGAACACCGCGTCGACCCCAGCGAGCATGGCGCCGTACATGCACGCCAACGTGTAGCGCTTCAACTTGGTCAACAGGTTGATGCCAATCAACCCGCTGTGCCCCGCTCGCGCCAACACGACTTCGCTGTAGGTGCTGGCGCTCAGGATGCGCTGCGACAGCTTCGAGCCGCGGAACGAGTGGAGCGGTAACAGTCGGTACGGTGTGCCTTGCGCGATGCCGCCAGCAACGTAGAAGCGTTCTCGGAGGTGCGCGACGACCTCCTGATCGGGATAGTCGCGCAGCACCTGCAACCGGCCATTGGGGTCGCCCATCTGCAACTCGCGCACGACGACCGTGTCGATGCCCGTGCCCGACACGACACCAAACTCACCGAGTTCGGCCACGCGACGAGCAAGCCGCCAACTTGAGACGCCAACCCCCATACCTCCCTGGATGATGCTGGGCAGACGGCTCTCACCGGGCGTGTGGTCTGACTGATTCATCAGCACAGCAGCTCGTTCACGACTTCAACGCACCGGGGAACAGCACGTAGTTCTCGAGATGCACATGCTGCATCAACTCGCGCTCGAACTCGGCAAGCCCAAGATACAGCGCTCGCCAGGTACCGCATGCGTCTGCCGGCGGCGTGTGGTCGTTGGTGAGCTGCCGAATCTTCGCCAACTCAGCCCCGGCGTCCTCGTGTTCGTGCTGCATGACTTCGATCGGCGGGCCAGCCGATGCACCGTCACCGCGTTCGACCATCGGGAACAGGATCTGCTCCTCTTTCTCCATGTGCTGCAGCAGGTCTGCAGTCAGGTTCTCAAGCAAGTCCGCCAGCCCGCGCGGGCAGAGCGGTTTGTCACCGTGCCCCTTCTCGACCCTGCGGGCCATGAGCAGCAGGCGAGGCAGCTCTTCGCGGTGTGGCTCGTGGAAGCGTGCGACAAGGTGCTGCGTCAGCTCTGGCAAGGAACGCTGGTCCCATCGTTCGAACGTCTCGTCCTTGCGTTCTTCCTGTTCGATTTCACGGATCAAGGCGTCGACATCGATTCCCTTCTTTGCACACGTCTCAGCGAGGCTCACCTGGCCGTGACAGCAGAAGTCCAGGTGATGCCTCGCGAAGGCTCGGGAAGCGCCGGCGCGGCGGGCGGCGAGATCGGCAAGGGTGTCGTTCGGAGTGATAGCAGGAGCGTTTTGCATAGTTGGGCCACCGACCGGGTTGGGATGCATCCCAACAAGGTGTCGGCCCCGGCAGTTCTTTCGACTATTGGCACCGCCCGTCGAATGCGCCTAGCACCTCAGCACATATCACGGCCGGCGTTCGCCATCGTCCATGCGATCGCGTTCGCCGTTCCACAACACGATGGCGGCAAGGATCGAGCGGCGGCGTCGCCGGGTGCCCGCGCTACACTGCGGACTGCCACCCGCCCCACGCGCCTGAATCATCGCATCGATGCCAACGCTCCAATCCTTGCCCCTCAGCCTGACGACCGCGCTCTTGTTCGCCGCGTCGGGATGTGTCAATCAGCCGACCACGCCCGAACCGAAGCCGCACGGCGCGCTCCCCACCGCCCAACACCTGCGCTGGCACAACCACGAGTTCTACGCCTTCGTGCACTTCAACATGAACACCTTCACAGGGGTCGAGTGGGGTCACGGCCGCGAGGTGCCCGAGAAGTTCCATCCGACAGCGTTCGACGCCAACCAGTGGTGCGCTCTGTTCGCCGAGTGCGGACTGACCGGCGTCATCATCACGGCCAAGCACCACGACGGCTTCTGCCTGTGGCCGAGTGCGTTCACCCAACACGACGTCGCAAACTCCAAGTGGCGCAACGGCAAAGGTGATGTCATTCGCGAACTCGCCGACGCCTGCAAACGGCATGACCTGTTCCTCGGCATCTACATCTCGCCGTGGGATCAGAACAACCCGATCTACGGCAAGGACGACGACGCCTACAACGCCTACTTCGCCGGCCAGATGGAAGAACTGCTCGGCAACTACGGCGACGTGGCAGAGGTCTGGTGGGACGGCGCCAACGGTGACCGCAACAACCCGGAGAAGCACCAGGAATACGACTGGCAACTGTTCAACGAGACGGTCGCACGACTGCAGCCCGATGCCGTGACGTTTGGCCCGCCGTACGCCAACATGCCGATCGGCGCGCGCTGGGTCGGCAACGAACGCGGCTACGCCAACGCGACGCAATGGTCGACCTACCCAGTCGGTGTGCCGGAGCGCGCCGGCGAACTGAACATCGGCCGAGAAGGCGCGAACACGTGGTTCCCCGCCGAAACCGACGTCTCCATTCGCAGTGGCTGGTATTGGCACCCGGACAGTGACGACAAGGTCAAGAGCGTCGAACAGCTGCTCGACATCTACTACGCCAGCGTTGGGCACAACACCAACCTGCTGCTCAACTTCGCCGTCGATCGACGTGGACTCGTGCACGAGAACGAAGCAGCGGCATTGAGGGGCATGACCGACGTCCTCAAAGCTACGTTCGCGAACGACCTGACGAAGGGCAGCACACTCTCGGCTTCTGATGTTCGCGGCGACGACCAACAGGACCTTGCGTTCTACGGCCCCCATCGCCTGATCGACGGCGACAACCGCACCTACTGGAGCACGGACGACGGCCAGCTGACGGCTTCGGTGCACGTGCGCTTCGCCGGCCCGACCGCCTGCAACCGCATCGTGCTGCAAGAACACATCGCACTCGGACAACGCGTGCGCGCATGGAACGTCGAGGCGCAAGTTGCCGGCAAGTGGCAGACCATCACCAATGGCACGACCATCGGCCACAAGCGCATCGCGCGCTTCGACACGGTCGTCGCCGACGAGCTCCGCTTTCACATCACCGACAGCGCTGCGTGCCCAACGATCAGCACGTTGGGAGTGTTCGCCGCTCCTGCCGAGGTAACGATCGCGGCGGCGGCACGCACCTTCATCAACACGACGAACGTCGAGCTGACGACTGACTTGCCGAACCATTCGATCCACTACACGCTCGACGGCAGCACGCCAACGGCGCAATCGCAGCAGTACGAAGATCCGATCACCATCCGCGAGAGCTGCACGGTGCACGCGCTCGCGGTCGACGCAGACGGCGTCGCTTCACCGCGCATCGCGTCACTCGAACTCGTCGGCTACGCCCCGGAGGACCTCAACCCGGCAACGCACTTCTTGCGCGAACCCGACGCCGGCCTCAACGTCGCGCGCTACGAAGGCGGCTGGCAGACTCTCGACCAGATGGCCGACCGCGAACCCGCTTCGCGCGGCACGTGCACGACCTTCGACATCGGCGAACTATCGCGGGACGAACACGCGGCGTTGGCGTTCACCGGCCACCTGCAGGTTCCTGCCGATGGCATCTACGAGCTGTTCGTCACGAGTGACGATGGTTCTCGGTTGCACGTCGACGGCAAGCTGGTCGTCGACAACGACGGACTGCATGGCATGAACGAAGCCAGCGGTCAGGTTGGACTGAAGGCTGGCTACCACGCCATTCGCGTCGAGTACTTCAACGCGACGGGTGGCAAGGGCCTCGCGGTCCGCTGGGCTGGCCCCGGCATCAAGAAGCAGAGCATTCCCGCGGCGGCGCTGTCGCGCTGAGTTCCTACTGAGCTGCGAGCTGCGCCGACAGGTCGTAGCTCGCGCCCTGGTCCGTCTCGATGCGAACCTCGCGCTCGCCGCAGCGCACGAGCACCGAGCGGCCGAGCAGCGAACGGATCGCAACCGACGACAACGCGCCTTCCTGCCACGCGAGGTCGACCTCAAAGCCACCTCGCGCGCGCAAGCCGGTCACCGAACCCGAAGGCCACGCGCTGGGCAAGGCAGGCAACAGATCGATGCGGTAGTCCAGCAAGCCATCCGACGCCAGCACATGCGACTGCAACAGCATCTCGGCGATGCCACTCGTCGCGCCGAAGTTGCCGTCGATCTGGAACGGCGGGTGCGCACAGAGAAGGTTGGGGTAGACACCACCACCACGATGCTTCGGGTTTCGCTTGCCGCACAGATGCAGAAAGTTCTCGAGCATCAAGTGCGCGTGGTCGCCATCGAGCAGACGCGCCCAGAAGTTGACCTTCCAACCGCGTGACCAACCGGTGCCGCCATCACCGCGGAACTCCAGCGACTGGCGCGCCGCTGCGAACAGGTCCGGCGTCGCAGCAGTGATCTCTTCACCGGGGTGCAGCGCCCACAAGTGCGACACGTGACGATGTTTGTTCTTCGGCTTGTCCTTGTCCTCGAGCCATTCCTGCAGTTGCCCGTGCTTGCCGATGTGATGCGGCGCGATGCGATCATGCAGAACGCGTAGTTCGTCGCGCAGGGCAACGTCGACGTCGAGGATCTCGGCCGCCGCCGCGGTGCTCGCGAACAAGTAGCGGATGATCGAGTGATCCATCGTCGGCCCCATAACGAGGCCGCCGTTCTCCGGCGAGTTGCTCGGACCACTGATCAACCACTTCTGCTCGGAGCGCGGATCTTCGATCAGGTAGTCCATGAAGAACTGGGCCGCGCCCTTCATCGCCGGATAGGCCTGTTGCGCCAGGAACTCCTCATCGCCACAGAAGAGGTAGTGCCACCACAAGTGTTGGCAGAGCCACGCGCCGCCCGTCGGCCAGATGCCGTGGTTGGACGCATTGATCGGCGCGCAACCGCGCCAAACGTCGAAGTTGTGATGCGTCACCCAACCGCGCGCACCGTAGTGTTCGCGAGCCACGCTGCGGCCCGCCTGCGACAGCTCGGTGACGGCGTCGAACAATGGCTGGCCGCATTCCGCGAGGTTGCAGGTCTCGGACGGCCAGTAGTTCATCTCGGTATTGATGTTGATTGTGTATTTGCTCTCCCATGGCGGCTTGACGCGATCGTTCCAGAGGCCCTGCAGGTTGGCCGGCTGCGCCCCGGCGCGGCTCGACGCGATCATCAGGTAGCGGCCATACTGGAACAGCAACTCGGCCATCTGCGGATCATCGATCTCGGCGTGTCGCACAAGTCGATCGAGCGTCGGGAGCTCGGCAGCCGGTGTCGTGCCGAGGTCCAGACTGACGCGACGGAACAGCGTTCGATGGTCGGCCAGGTGCGCGTAACGAAGATCGTCGTAGGAACGACCGGCAACGGCAGCGAGCTGCTCTGCTGCACGCGCCGCGGGGTCGCCGTCGATGTCGCGGAACGAACGGTAGGACGTGGCTGGCACGAGCAACAACGTGACCGCGTCGGCCGACGTGACCTTGATGCCGTTGCCCGAAGTGCGACACTCGCCACCATCGGGCACCACCCGCAGCCGCGCTTCAAACCTCGTCTTGCCGACGTGCGTGGTGTTCCTGAGTTTCAGCGCCGAGGGCGTGCCACCGATCATGAGGGTGTGATCGTCGAGCGCCTTCGCATGGCTATCTTTGTGAGGGCTGGTCAGCGCGACGTCAAAGTCCAGGCTGCCCGGCACGCTCGCAGTCACCCGCACCACGATCACCCCATCGGGGAAGCTCGCGAACGCGCGTCGCTCGTAGCGCACGCCATCGACAACGTACGACGTCGTCGCGATCGCCGAATCCAGATCCAGTTCGCGGCGGTAGCCCGTCGCCGCATCGTGCCCTGCAAACTGCAGGCGTAGATCGCCGAACGGTTGGTAGGCCGCCTGGCGCAACGGCACGGACATGAATTCCTTCGTCGCGAGATCGTGGGCCTTGCGTTGCTTGCCATCGAACAGCAACTGCCGAATCGCCGCGAGGTGATCGACCGCGCCGGTGTGCGCATAGTCGTGCGGTTCGCCGCCCCACAACGTGTCCTCGTTGAACTGATAGCGCGCAACCTCCGGGTCGCCGAAGACCATCGCCCCCATGCTGCCACTACCGATCGGCAGCGCTTCCACCCACTCGGCCGCCGGCTCTTCGTACCAGAGCACCAGGTCGCCCGGCCCCTGATCGACGACGCGGCAAGAGGTGAACAGAACGGACAGGATCGCGCCCCACGGCAGGGCAGCGCGAACGGCGCGGGAGAGAGGGATCATGGGGTGCGGCGATCGGGCGCGTGGCCGCGCCTACGGAGTGATCTGTAGCGGCGCAGCGTTGCTCAGGTACAGCCGGAAGGCATCCCCGCACCACGCCTGTGCCGCGATGGTTCCCACCGCGGACGGGCTATTCGGAATCGGCAGCGGCAAGGCCAGTTGCGAGGAGAGGTCGGAGACACCGAAACCCAACGGCACGATCGGCGCCGCAATCTCGACGAAGCCCCAGGGCGCCAGCGACACGGGGGACACGGTAGCCAACGACAAGAACACCGCCGCCAATTCCTGCGGCTTGCTGGTCGTAGCTACGAAGTTCGCGGTCTGGCCGATCTGCACGATGCCGGGACTGGCTTCCAGCAACGGCGCGCGCATCATCGCCCCGCCGCGCGGACGCAACATCGGGTTCGCCGCCAACGTGTCGTCGTAGATATCCATGGACTCGCCCGCGTCGAGCGCATCGCCGTCGTTGTTGAGATCCTTGAGCCACGTGATGCGATCCGGAGTCTGGTCTTCGCAGAGCAGGATCGAACCGTCCGAACGCACGATGATGTCCCACCAGGTCGAACCGGAGGTTTGGTAGAAGAGGGTCTCTTCGCTCGGATCGATCATGCCATCGGCATTGGCATCGACGCCGCGCAGGACCTTCTCATCGCTGCCGTGATCACTGAGGTAGAAGGCGCCCGTTGCATCGACGGCGAACCCGAAGAAGAACTGTGAGTTGACGCTGGTCGGCAACCAGAACGGCGTGCGCTCACCGGGATCGTTGCAGTCCCCGTCAAAGTTGTTGTCGGCGAGGCGGTAGACGCCCTTCTGGATCGAACCGGTCGCGCCGATTTCGACGTAGTAGAGACTGAGGTTTGGACCGACCGCCACATCCACCGGGATCGATGCACCCGTCGATCCGGCGGAACCCGGCACATCGTGATAGCGACGCGCTTCGCCAACGTCGTTGGCATCGCCATCGCCATTGAGATCTTCGAGGATGAAGATCACATCGCTACCAGTCGTTCCCGAGTTGGCAACCGACGCGAAGACCCGGCCGAGGACATCGATCGTAATGCCTCCGATGGAGGCCATGACTTCGCCACCGATGTTGTTGTTGTCGAAGAAGACCGTGTGCTCACCAGGATCGTTGGCGTCACCATCACCGTTCGCATCGCGCATGCGCAGGACAACGTCGACGTTTGAATCTCCGATGTAGACCGTGCCGTCGAAGCCCGTCGTGATGCACGTCGGGGTGCCCAACGCAATCGAGCCTAGGCTCTCATCGTAGTAGGCAACAACTTCATCAACGTCGAGGAAGTCACCGTCCTGGTTCCTGTCGATCAGTCGCCACACGCCATCGAACGTGGAGTCGCACACGACGAGGTCCATGGTTCTCGCGAACGGATGGATCGGAACGGTCTGAGCCGATAGAGCCGAGACCAGGAACAGGGATACTGTCGACCCGACAAGATTGCTGCGTCGCATTGCCAGAGGGTACGAAGACAGCGCGGTGCTGCAACCACGCCATACGGCCCACGCACGTGCTAGTGACTGCGATAGAAGTAGACCGAACCTGATGTCGACCCCACATACACGTATCCGTTGAGCTCGGGCACATACTGAAACCGCCCGAAGATCCCGTGCCCATCCTGCGGTTGCGGTTCGACCGGCCCGGTGAACTTGCGCAGCGTCCAGACCTTCAACGTCGGATTGAGTTCGAAGACCTTACGACGGTCGTTCATGCCGAGCGCGGCGTAACGCTTGCGGCCCTCGTCCCACGTCAAGCCACACTTGTCAGGCGGCGTCGGGCCGGTGAATCCAGCCGTCGTCGGGTTGAGGTTGGGATAGGGCAAACGGAACAACGCGTGCCGAGGCGTAGTCCGGTTGTCGTAGAGGAACACCTCATCGCGGCTCGCGGCGAACGCGGACGTCGTTTCGATCAACGTCGTGTAGGTCGACAAGTGCATCGTCCACGTGTTGGTCGCCGGATCGAAGTGCCGCAACTTCGAACCCGAGCCATCGCGCAGCACCCAGATGATGTTGCGGTTGGTATCGGCCACCGCCGAACCTCGCACGCCACCACCGACCGGCACGTTCGGGTGCGTGCCCGGCGGCGCCCAGGTACCGAGTTCGACATCGAACGAATCAAACGTCGTGTACGAGATGACACCCGGATAGCAGCCCGCCTGCAGGGCGCGGTAGAGACTGCCGTTGAGGTAGCACAGCGAATCGCGCGTGTGCGAGACGTTGGGCGTTTGATCGAGGTTGTAGGGTTGGTTGAGGTTGACCTGCGCTTGCGGCGTCGGTGGCGACAACAGCTGCCAATGCGGCCGGTCTTCGGTCAACGGACCGAAGACCACAACTTCGTTGCCGGCATAGTCACCATGACCGCCGCCGTGAATGGCGAGGTATGGCTGACCCGCGCGGTAGATCAGCGTGCCGCCGTTCCACGCTGCAATGATGTTGCGCACCGGCTTGTTGAACGGAGTCGGCTGCGGCACGACGTCTTCTACCGTTCTGGCATGTGGCTTGACCGGGATCGCGACAATCGTGCCTGGTTCGGTGGGATACCACTCAGGCGCGTAGTGATCGGCGGCGGTTGTGCGTTGTGCATCTTGCGCCAGAAGTGCGCATGGCTGCGCGACAACCAACAAGAGCAGCGATGCGAGCTGTCGCGACATGCGCGCATCGTAGCGTGGTCGCGCAACGCGAGTCAGCCTCCGGAATCCGGAGACTAACGACGACTTCGTACGTTTCGCGGTACCGCAAGCAGCTCCTTATGTGACAGGTGTTTGCACAAGACCCCACCTGTAGGGCGGTCACCGAACTGGTAGACTTTCCCCCACAGCATCGTCGACGACTCTCCATGTGCAGCTACGCGTTAGCTGCTTCGTCGCGGTGTGGGACTGACAGACCCAGGAGTCTTCTGCCATGACATCGAAAGTGTTCTCTCTCCGCCTCGTCGGGAGTTTGGTCTTGGTTGCCTCGCTAGCTGCGGTTTCCGCCGTCGCTACGAACAGCCACGAATCTGGTGCGCCTCAAGATCCGCGCGCCCTCGCCTTGGACAGCATGAATGCCCACCTGAAGAAGATCGGGTGGCCGCAGGACCTGCGCGCGCAAAAGGCGCCGCTGTTCCTCGGTGCCCAGAAGTCGTCGGTCGCCAACGAGTTTGGCGGCATGACGGTGACCTTCGATGGCAGCCGTCCCGGCCTGCTCAGCACGGTCACGGTTGTGATGGGCGCCAATGGCCGCCCCGTTGCGAAGCCCGTCGTCGAACTCGGCGACATTGTGGAGGCGCAATAAACATGGCTAACCTCTCCAAACTGTGCGGCATCACCACCATCGCCGCTCTCGCGCTCAGCCAGGTTGCTAGCGCTCAAGTCACGATCGTCCGGAACTTCACCGGCGGCACGGCCCACGCGTCGTCCGTTGGCGGTGGCGATCTGCAGACCATCTTCAACGAAGCCTGTGACTGGTGGGAAGCGACGCTCGTCACCTCCCCCTACACGCTGACCATCAACTACAGCTGGGCCAACCTCGGCGGCGGCACGCTCGGTGTGCACAACCTGCTGTCGCAAGGTGGCACGCCGCACCGCGAAACGTCGGGCCAGATCCGGTTCGACAACGACGGCACCAGCGTGTGGTTCATGGACCCGACTCCGTGTGACAACGTCGAGTACGCCTCGGGCGAACTGCTCAGCTCCGCCAACTTCGGCGGCGGCACGATGAACACCGGTCGTCGTCACAACTCGCCGACCGGTTCGGCTGTTGGTCGTCACGACCTGCTGGCCGTCGCGCTGCACGAGATCGGCCACGCGCTCGGTTTGAGCTCGGCCAACACGCAGTTCACGGCTGGCAACGGCGACCTCGACGTCGATGTCAGCGCCCCGCTGCCGTTCGCCGGTTCGCAGATCCCGACGGTTTCGGGCGCACACCTCAATGTGAGCAACGCCTTGATGTTCCCGAGCTTCCCCTCGGGTCTGCGCAAGCTGATCACCGAAGCGGATGCTTTGGCCAATGCCTCTATCAGCGGCATGACCAACATCAACGTCACCTCCGGCTGCCCAAGCACGGGTGGCGGCGGTAGCCCGCTGACGACGACGTTCGCCAACAACAACGGCGGTGCCGTCGGTGGCGCGGTCTACTTCGCGCTCGAAGGTGTCGCTGGCGGCGGTGGTGCAACCATCACCGACATCGACCTCAACTGCGCTGGCTTCGGCGGCCTTGCTGGCACGATCGACGTCTACATGCAGAACGGTTGCTCGTTCGATCACCTCGGTGTCTGGGGCGGTCCGATCGCCACCGGTTCGGCCACGACGGCTGCGGCCGGTTCGCCGACCAACTTCGTGTTGAGCTCCCCGGTCGAGATCGGCGAAGGCTGCTGCGTCAGCATCGCGATCGTCGCCGGTGGTTTCGGCCACGCCTACACGACCGGCACGTCGCC